>LAZR01000073.1_pt1 | contig 141387 bp, 110 predicted proteins | sample 329461 | NCBI WGS metagenome assembly LAZR01 (sample SAMN03002196, study PRJNA259156) | marine sediment metagenome | biome: sea floor; feature: Hydrothermal impacted sediments; material: marine sediment; isolation source: Loki non-amplified sample from Loki's castle hydrothermal vent sediment ...
GGCGTCCTCGAGGCTCGAGATCAAGATCTGGTTGAGCTGCGGCTCCAGGGCCGCACAGACTTCCCCCTGACGGAGCGCGGCCGCCACCAGGCGCAGGAGCTGGCGGCGGCGCTATCGCGGCTGCCGGTCAGCGCCGTATACAGCAGTCCCATCAGGCGGGCGGTGGACACGGCCGAGGCGGTCGCGGCCCGCCTCGGGCTCGCAGTTGACATCCAGGCGGCGCTCCAGGAGTACGACTTCGGGGAGCTGTCCGGCCTCACCTGGCCGGAGATTCAGGAGCGGCGTCCTCAGCTCATCGAGCAGCTACTGAGCGACAGCCGCGACTATCCACACTATCCGCGCGAGGAGGGCCGCGAGCGGTTCCGGGAGCGGGTATGCGGGGCGCTGTGGGGCATCACGGACCGGCACGTCAAGGATGAGGACGTGGCGGTGGTCACCCACGCGGGACCCATCGCCGTCTTCCTGCTGGACGTCCTCCAGCGGGGCTACCAGAGGCCGATCCCCTTCACGCTGGGCAACGCCTCGGTGACCACGGTGGAGATCGCTGAGCCTCAGCCGTTCCGGCCCCGGGCCGTCCTAGTGGGGCTCAACGATACCTGCCACCTCGCCCTCGTCTAGGCCCCGATGAGGCGGCCGTCCCTCATCTCCAGGATGAGGTCGGCCTTGGCCGCGATGGCGTCGTCGTGCGTGGCGATCATTACCGTGCGGTCCTCGGTCCGTAGACTGTGTAGCAGGTCGACAATCAGCCGCCCGGTCTTCGGATCCAGGTTGCCGGTCGGCTCGTCGTAGAACGAGACGCGAGCGTCCATCGCCAGCGCGCGGGCGAGCCCGGCGCGTTTCTTCATGCCGCCGGAGATTTCAGCCGGCATAAGGTGGGCGGCCTCACGCAGGCCCACCAGTTCGAGCTTGATCGTCACGATGACGTTGATCGTGTCATCGTCCAGGTCGGTGTGTTCTTTCAGGGGCAGGGCGATGTTCTCGCCGACCGTCATCGAGTTGAACAGCGCCCCCGACTGAAACAGGATGCCGAACCGTTTTCGAATCGCATCGAACTGGTCGTCGTTGAGTTCGGCGATGTTCTGGCCGAACAGCTCCACGTAGCCTTCGTCCGGCCAGATCGAGCCGATCATGTGGCGCAGGAGCGTGCTCTTGCCGCAGCCGCTGCCGCCCATGATGACCATGGTTTCGCCCTGGATGACCTGCAGGTTCACGCCGTCCAGAACGGCCCGGTCGTCAAACCGTTTGACCAGATCGACCACGCGCACGACGGGTTGGCCTGTTGTGTCGATCATGTTGGCGGTGTTGGGTAGCTCCTAGAAGTCGAAGATATAGAAGATCATCGTACACACGCAAGCGGAGGCGATGATGGACACGATGGAATAGACAACCGTCATGGTGGTCGCGCGCCCGACGCCCTTGGCGCCGCCGCGGACACGCAGGCCCTCGAAGCAGGCGATGGCGCTGATGAGGACGCCGAAGACGGCCGCCTGGATCAGGCCCGTTCCCAGGTCGGAAAAGGTCAACTGATCCCGCATATTCGGCCAGTAGTTGACCCACACATCGGAGGCGAGCACCAGGCGACAGGTGATGTACCCGCCCAGGGCGATCATCAGGTCGGCGATCGCCGACAGCAGGATCGTCATGACGCACGTGGCCAGCACGCGCGGCACGACGAGGAAGCGGACGGGGTTCAGGGCCATGGCCTCCATCGCCTCGATCTCCTCGGCGACGACCATCGTGCCCAGTTCCGCGGCGATCGACGCCCCGGCGTACCCGCTCAGCACGATGGCGGTAATGATGGGCCCCAGCATGCGAAAGCCGGCCACGCCGATGATGTTGGCGATCATCGCCTCCTGGCCGAATGTGGCCAGCGGCGGCGTCATCTGCAGCGCCAGGATCACGCCGATGAACGTCTGGACGAGCGCCACAATCCCCAGGCTGCGCACGCCCACCCGGACCATCTGAATCGCCAGGGCCTCCCATCCGAAGCGGACCTTGGGCGAGACCAGCCCCCGAAAGGACCAGACGGCGGTATCGGCGATCAGCAGCGACAATCCGCCAACATAGCGCATGGCCCGAACGACGGGGTCGCCCAACGAGTCGATTGGACTGCGCTCGTCGGCGGGCGGGGTCATGACGACGCGAGCGCCTCGTCACAGGTGGCGTGGATCTCAAAAACGTGATCCAGGCGAGTGATCTCGAAAAGGCTTCGCACGCGGTCGCTCATGCCGACCAGATGCATGCTCGCGCCGATGGCCTTGGCGCGCGACAGCATCTTCACCAGCGATGCGATACCCGATGAGTCCATGTAGGTTACGCCCGCCAGGTCCAGCACCAGCCGCTGCGGCTTTTCCGCGACGATATTCGCCAAGTCCTCCTGAAACGCATTGCTGTGAGCGAGGTTCACTTCGCCGGCAACTTCGACCACGGCGGAACGATCCACCCAACGAACGTTCTGAATGAGAGAGTCCGGTGACATGTTGGTCATAGGCCAGGATCTCCTGAAGGGCATTTCACTATAGCGTCACTGAACTCGGGTAGCAAGACGGTCGGTGTCGGTACTTTCCGGTCGGGGAACCTCGGTCGGGTCGGGGCCATTAGAGCGCCGGCGGGTGTGGCTGGGTGGTCGGCGGGATATCGTCAGACGTGTTGTCGGGGACGATGTAAGGCGGCAGAACGTCCTGGTCATCCTCGGGCTCGGGCAGGGGGGTTAGGTCCCCGGTGGCGGATGTGGGCTTGTCGGTGCGCGACCAGCCCCAGGCCTGCGCGCCGTCGTTCCAGCGCCGCCACCAAGGCGTTTGGGTGCGGCGGGGGGGCATCGGCCCGTCGGCCAGGCCGTCCCAATCGGCGGGGGTCGATCCGAAATCGGTCCCGAAGATCGTCATCAGCGATTTGTGGGCCTCGTGTCGCACGGTCAACTCGGGGTCGTCCATCCTCGCGATCAGTGCCCGCACGACGTCGGGCTTGTGGTAGTTTCGAAGCGCCCGAACCGCCGAGACACGAACGTCGAGCAGCGAGTCGTAGGCGGCGGTGCGGATCAGGGGGCCGGCGGCTTGAGGGACGATCACGCGATCCAGGGCCACCGCGGCGTCCCAGCGGACGACCGAGGCCCTGTCGTCCAGCGCCTCGATCAGGGCGTCGGCGTAGGTGGGATTGCGGCCCTTGCCCAGGGCCGTCGCCGCAGCCGATCGAACGAAGGCGTCCGGATCGCGCCGCAGCACCTCGGCGAACAACTGCAGGGAGGTATCGCTCTTGCCGGTTTTGCTATGGGATAGTTTCAAAATCGCCTGGCGTCGGCGGTCGGGGTCGCTGCGGTCGGTGAGGTCCTGCTGGATGTCATCGGCCGAGGTGGGGTGCATCTTCTGGCGGACCCACTTGGCCATCTTATTGTCGTCGCCGCAGCCGACGGAGGCAGCGGCCAGGGCCAGAAGAATCCATGTCGCCCAGTGGCAGCGCATTCGTGTGGTCCGATCAGGCCAGTTGGGCTTGGAGTTCATCGGTCCCGACGTGCTGCACGTGCGTGATGGGCCGGCCGCCGAATCGTCGGCCCAGACGTGCAAACCGTTCGGGGTTGTCGGTCGTATAGCAGTGCATTTCGGCGGGGGTCTCGCCGCTGGCGGGGACGGTCAGGCCGGCCAGGTGGAGCTGGATTTTTTGGACGGCGGCGGCGGCCGAACACACCAGGGCGACATCCGGGCCCATCAGCTTGCGGATGGCGCCGGCCAGCAGCGGGTAGTGAGTGCAGCCCAGAATCAGCGCCCCCAGACGGCGGCGCTGAAGGTCGTGCAGGTATTCGCTCAGGACGGACAGGACGATGGGGTCGTTCTCGTCGCGCCCTTCCTCGACGATGGGCACCAGCAGTGGGCAGGAAGCGCCGATGACCTCGCGGGTCGGGTCCAGCTCGGTGATGGCTCGTTCGTAGGCGGCCGAGGCGATGGTCGCCTCGGTGCCGATGATGCCGATGGGTCCGTCGGTGGCGGTCACAGCGGCCGCTGCGCCGGGGCGGATCACGTCGACCACGGGAACGGGGCTGAACGCCTCGAGTGTGTCGGCCGCGGCGGCCGAGGCGGTGTTGCAGGCGGCGACGATCAGCTTGGGCTCGAACTGCAACAGAAAGGCCGTGCACTGGAGGGCGAACTGGCGGACGGTTTCCAGCGACTTCGTGCCGTACGGCACACGGGCGCTGTCGCCGAGGTAGACAATGGGCTCGCCCGGCAGGGCGCGCGTCAATTCCCGCACGAGCGTTAAGCCGCCCAGGCCGGAATCGAACACGCCGATCGGCGGGCTCGAAAAGTTTCCAGGCGCCTGTTCCATGGTCATGAGCCTAACAGGTCCGTGGGGGCGTTGGCAAGGGCGGGCGGCGGGCTAGGTGAGCTCGAACATGGCGATGATATCATGCGGTTCGAGGCGGTATCGGCTGCCGCGGCCCTGGTAGAAGCCGTGCGCGGCGATCAGGTGAACCGATAGCGGCGTCAGGGTCAGCGTGCGGCCCGTTCGGGTGTCAGTCAGCCCCAACTCGCCCTTGGGGAAGACCCCGTCGCCGGTCCAGGGGGACGGGATGCGGCCCATGCCCTCGCGCCAGACGGCGGCGACGTGTTCGCTGATGGCGGCGGGCCGGCCAAGCTCAGCCATGGCCGTCTTCATCGCCGCTGCAAGCGACCGAGCGATCTGCTCGTGCGTCAGCCCGGCGGCTTCGACGGCAGCGGTATCGGCGGCGATGATCTCCGACAGGTCGCGCGGATCGTCGCCCAAGAAGCCCTCCGCGCACAACACTCCCGGGGCCATTCGCTCGAGAATCGCTTTGTCGCGGGGCGTCTGTTTCATGGCGTCGGTCTAGTTGAACTTGTCGTAGAAAACACGGTCGTCGGTCAGGCCTTTGGTACGCAGGAGATCGTGGGCGGCTTCGATCATGCCCGCCGAGCCGCACAGGTATCCTTCCAGTTCCCGGCCGTCGGAGATGTGGCGGTCGACGATTTCGGTAATCAGGCCGGTCTGGCCGGTCCAGGCGTCGTGCTCGCCGGGAGCGGACAGGGCGGGGATGAACTCAAACCACGGAAGCTTTCGGGCCAGTTCGGTCAGTTCGTCCAGCAGGAACAGATCGCGCCGCTGGACGGCCCCGAAGAAATACGTCGTCTTGCGCTCGATGTCGGCCTCGGCCATGTAGCGGATCATTGACCAGAACGGGCTCATGCCCGATCCGCCCGCGATCCAGATCATCTCGCGGTTGCTGTCGGAGAGGCGAAAGTCGCCGTAGGGCCCGTTGAGCGTGACCTCGTCGCCTTCGCTGAGGTGCTGGAAGACCCACGTCGTGCAGATGCCGCCGGGTACGAGGCGAACGATCGTCTCGACGGCTTGGTCGTCACTGGGCGGATTGGACATACTGTACGCGCGGTAGACGGGCTCGGGGTTGTCGCCGTAGGCGGGGGCCTCCAACTGGATGTATTGGCCGCCGACAAACGTCAGCGTGTCCGGTTCGATCAGCCGGATGCGAAGCTCTTTGATATCGTACGTCAGATCGCTGATCCGCTCGACAACGCCGCGGTATTGGCGGACGGCGAATAACTCCTCGGGGATGAGGATCTTCAGATCATTGCGGACCTTGATTTGGCAGGAGACGCGCAGGTCGTCGGCGATTTCCTCGGCCGTCAGTAGCGGCTCTTCGGTCGGCAGCAGCGCCCCGCCGCCTTCGAGGACCTTCACCTTGCAGTAGCTGCACGTGCCTCGCCCTCCGCAGGCCGACGGGATAAATATCCCCTCCGTCTTGAGCGACCCCAGCAGCGTGTCGCCGCCATCGATCTCCAACTGCCGCGCGCCGTCGTTGACGTCGATGGTGCACGTGCCGTAGTTCACCATGTATCGCTCGGCGACGATCAGCAGAGCGGCCAGCACCGTCGTGACGGCGCACGAGATACCCGCGGCCAGCAGCACGATGAGCCATGGTTGGAGCGGTTGGACCACAGCGGTTCCTAGAGCTTGATCATGCCCTGAAAGATCACGAACGCCATCGCCATAATGCCGGCGACAATCAGCGTAATGCCCGGCCCCCGCAGGGCGGCCGGCACGCTGTCCTCTTTGATTCGGCTGCGAACGCCCGCCAGCAGCATGATGGCGATGAACCACCCGACGCCTGCGCCGAACCCATACAGCAGCGCGTCCCAGCCGCCGAACTGCCTGCCGCTGACGTGCGTCACCATGAACAGCGATGCGCCGAGGATCGCGCAGTTGACGGTGATCAGCGGCAGGAAGATGCCCAGCGCGAAGTACAGGCGGATGCTGATCCGCTCGATAGCCATCTCCATGAACTGCACGAAGGCGGCGATCACGACGATGAACAGGATCAGCTTGAGGCTCTCGGCGGGGAGGCCGTAGGGCTCGAGCGGCTTGAGCACGTAGGCGTAGAGCGCCCAGTTGATGACGACCGTGCAGGTGGTCACGAACACGACCGCCAGGCCCATGCCGAATGCACTTCGCATCTGGCGGCTGATCGACAGGAACGGGCACATCCCCAGGAATCGCGTCAGCAGGATGTTCTCCGTGACCGCCGCGGAGACGAAGATCACCAGCAGCCGCATGACGAGCGGCCCGTCCAGGGGCGAGGAGGCGAGTTCGGCGATCATGATGCGCCTCCTGTGGCGGCGGCGGCCCGCTCGCCGTCGCGCCGCATCGCCCACGCCTTGGCCGCCCAGACCGCCATCGCCAGGACGAAGAAGGCGCCGGGCGGCATGACCATGATCGTCCACTGTCGCCACCAGACCGCGTTTTCGGACAGGGGCAGGACCTGAACGGCCCACGCGGTCCCCTTCAGCAGCGTGCCGAAGCCCAGCACCTCGCGCACGACCGCGACGGCCATCAGGATCGCCGAGTAGCCCAGCCCCGCGCCCAGCCCGTCCATGGTGGCGGGGAAGGGCTTGTTCTTGTTGGCGAACGCCTCCAGCCGGCCCAGCACGATGCAGTTGGTGATGATCAGCCCGACGTAGGCGGCGATCTGGCTGTGCGTCTCGAAGAAGAACGCCCGGAAGACGATATCCACCACGATCACGTAGACCGCCACGATCAGGATCTGCACCATGATGCGAATCCGCTTGGGCGTGATGGTCCGCAGCAGGCTGACGGTCAGCGAACTCATCGTCGTCGTCCAGATCAGCCCCAGGCACATCAGCGTGGTGTTGAATACCAGATTCGTCACCGCCAGCGCCGAGCAGATGCCCAGCACCTGCCGGAAGATCGGATTCTCATTCCAGACCTGCTCCAGCAGGGCCCGACCTGCGGTGACGCGTTGTTGTGGCGTGCCGTTCATTCGCTACGGTTGTCCTAGAAAGGAATCTTCGTCACGTGCTTGCTGAGGAGTTCTTCTTCCAATCGCCGAAACATGGGGATCTGTTCGTTCAGGAATCGATCCAGGGCCGTGATCGTGCCCGTTGCGCCGCTGATGGCGTCGACGTGGCGGCTGGCGCGGGGCGAATCGGCTTGCGGCGCCTGGCCGCCGATGTAGATGAACTGTCCGTCCGGGTTGGGCGATACATTCAGCCCGACGAACTTCTGCCGCCAGGTGCGTTCGGTGATTCGCCCGCCCAGGCCGGGCGTTTCCTGGTGCTGCAGGAATGTGATACCCATGACTTTGTTCAGATCGGGTGTGACGGCCATGTACCCGTCGATCCGCGCCCAAAACCCCGTCCCCGAGACCGAGAAGGCGTACCCGATCAGATGGTTCTTCTCGTCGACGGCCACGTAGACCTTATGAGATTGGCCGGTTTCCGGGTCAACGACGTCATCGAAAAGGTATGCGCGATTCTCGTACAACTCGACGATCTCTGTGTCACTGAGCGTTTCCACATCGCCAAGGCCGAACAGTTCCACGATGGCCTTTTGCTCGAACAGGCGCTCGTTGCGTTCGACGATGTCGCGCGTAGCCGCGTGCAGGGCCATGATGCCGGCGGTGAACAGTGTGGAGACCACGGCCGCATAGAGCAGGACGTAGGTGGGGCTTTTCTTCGCCTGGGCCATCATGGGGCGTCCTCCCCGGCCGTCTCGGCGGCGGGCGCCGCGGCGCGGGTTTTTTTTCGGGCCGCCCACTCGGTAGCCGCCATGTCCAGGTGCGGGGCGATGAGGTTCCCCAGCAGGATGGCGAACGTGGCGGCGGCGACGAAGATTCCCCGCCATCGCAGCAGCACGATCAGGAAGCCGATCAGGAACGCATATGCCAGTTGGGCCGGCTTCTTGTTGGGGGCGCTGACGGGCTCGGTGATCATGTAGACGACCACGTAGAGCGTCGTGCCCGACAGCAGCGTCAGGTGCAGCGGCGGGATGCCGTAAACGAATGCGCCGTCCTGCACGCCGGCGGCAAAGCCCAGGATATTTCGAAACAGGACGCTCGAGACAACCACGCCCGCCAGTCCGCCCAACATCAGCCGCCAGTTGGCGGTTCGGGTCCACAGCAGATAGGCGCCGGCCAATACGATCAGCGCTGCGCATCCCTCGCCCATACTGCCGGCTGAGATGATGCGGTCGACCCCGGCGTCGTTGAACGTGCCGGAGATGTTGCCCAGCGCCAGTTGTCGCCAGTCGACGGCGTAGCCCGCCTTGCGGTAGATGTCCATGGGGGTGGCCATGCTGACGGCATCGGCGAGGGCCCGGCCGGAGTCGGCCAGGTGCGCCGGGAGCTGGCGAAGCGATTCGAACGACCAGCATCCAAAGCCGCCCGGGAACCCTCCGAAGGCCGGCACGAATTGGCGCGTCAGTTCAACCGGGAAGCAGATGTAAACGAACGCGCGTCCGACGATGGCGGGGTTGAAGGGGTTCTTGCCAAAGCCGCCAAAGACTTCCTTACCGAACAGGACGGCCACCACCGCCCCGACGGCGGCGATCCACATGGGCGTCGTCGGCGGCAACGACAGGCCGTAGAGGGCGCAGGTCACCAGCCCGGCCGTGCTGACGGGCCCGTGACGCTGGCGGGAGGTGATCCATTCGGTTCCCATGCCGGCTGCGAACACCGCCGCCAGCACCGCCCCGGCGCGCCAGCCGAAAAAGTAAACCGCCGCCACCGCCAGCGGGGCCAGCGCATAGAGCATGCGCATCATGATGGCTTGCTTGATGAATCGCTTCTTGGGCCTGCCCCTGACGGCAGCGGATTTGTTGCTCGGCGTTGAGCTCATAGGTGATGAATTCCGGCCGGTCGGCATAGTGTAGGCCAAACCAATCGGCTCAGTCCAGTTTCACCTGCAGTCAATATGCCCCACCGCGGCCGGAAATCAACTGCTGACTGGGCGAAAAAAAAAACGACGTCAGGCGGAGGGAGACCTGACGTCGCATATAAGTCGCATTCCCTGCACAGGTGGAGGGAGACCTGTGCAAACAAGCAAGTGCGACTCGGAGTATTATTACAAGAGGTATCGGCCAGAAAGCCAGAATTTTCTTTAGGAAATATCACAAGTTTTTTGCTGGGGTAGCGTTACAGGGGGGCGTTTGGAGGCGGTGTCAGTTGGTTAATCAGGTACTTATGCGCCGGCCAGCACCCATCCGGCCGGGCGACAATGTCGTCAGCGTCGCTGCCTTCAGGACGGCCGTTTAGCCAAGCTTGTCAATCAGAACGTCCGCGATGCGTTCGGCGGCGCAGCCGTCCCAGAGGTCGGGTGTGCCCATCGGCGGTTTTCGGCCGGCTTTGAAATCGTCGTAGGCGGCCAGGATGTCCTTCGGGTTGGCGCCCACGATGCGGTTGGAGCCGACCTCGGCCGTGATGGGACGCTCGGTGCTGTTGCGGAGCGTCAGGCAGGGGACCTTCAGGATGGTGGTCTCTTCCTGGATGCCGCCCGAATCGGTCAGCACGAGCGAGGCTGCGCTCATGAGCTTCAGGAAGTCCAGATACCCCATCGGCTCAACGATTCGCAAGTTCCTCATCGACTCGACGCGGTCGGCCAGGCCCAGGGCCGCGATATTCTTCTGCGTTCGCGGATGGCAGGGAAAGATGATGGGCATGTCGGCGGCGATTTGTTCCAGCGCATCCAGCAGGCCCGAGAGGACCTTCGGGTCGTCCACATTGGCCGGGCGATGCAGCGTCAGCGCTGCATATTCGCCGGCCGTCAGCGAGAGATTGTCCAGAACGCTCGACGCGTCGGCCTTGGCCCGGTTGGCCAGCAGCGTGTCGATCATCACGTTGCCGACGAGAAAGATTTTCTCCTCGGCGACGCCTTCGTTCCGCAGATTCTCTGCGCCGCTGGTTTCCGTGCAGAACAGCAGGTCGCTGATCGCGTCGGTCAACAGGCGGTTGATCTCCTCGGGCATGGTGCGGTCGAAGCTCCGCAGGCCGGCCTCGACGTGGACGAGTTTGACACCGAGCTTGACGGCCACCAGCCCGCAGGCGATGGTGCTGTTGACGTCGCCGACGACCAGCACCACGTCGGCCTGCTGCTCGATGCAGATCGGCTCGAACTCCCGCATGATTTCGGCTGTCTGGACGGCGTGCGAGGCCGAGCCGATCTCCAGATTCACGTCCGGTTCGGGGATGCCGAGCTGGCGGAAGAACAGATCGCTCATGGCCTCGTCGTAGTGCTGGCCGGTGTGGACCAGCATCGCGTCGATACTGTTGCGTTTGGCGAATGCCGCCATCAGCGGCGAAATCTTCATAAAATTCGGCCGGGCGCCGGCGATGAGGATAATCTTCACTGTTGGGTTCCTTTGTCGAAAAACGGCGAAAATGTCCGCGTATCGTACCGGACCGCGCCTGCAAGAGCAAAGTTGTTGGCCGAAAGCCCGTCAGACAAATGCATTTGCCCCCACGGCCGCGTTGATATATTAACATCTGCCAGCTATGAAACGTTTGCTCGACATTCTTCTCAGCCTGATTGCATTGATCGTCCTGGGGCCGCTGCTGCTGGTGATTGCGGCGATGATTCGTCTGGGCTCGAAAGGCCCGGCGATCTTCAGGCAATCCCGCATAGGGCGGCACGGCAGATCTTTCACGATGCTGAAGTTTCGCACGATGCGGGTCGGGATCGATCCTTACGGCCGATCTCCCCACGGCGGCGACGACCCGCGCCTGACGCGCCTGGGACGATGGCTGCGCGAAAGATCGCTCGACGAGCTGCCGCAACTGCTGAACGTGCTGGCCGGGCAAATGAGCCTGGTCGGTCCCCGGCCGCTGTATGAACGTCAGGCGGCCAAGTGGAACGAGCGTCAACACAAGCGCCTGGAGGTCCGTCCGGGGCTGAGCGGTTACGCCCAGGCCTACGGGCGAGCGGGGCTGACGCACGAAGAGAAGATTGAAATGGACGTTCATTACGTGGAGAATCGCAGCGTCTGGATGGACACGAAAATCGTTGGACGGACGATTCGCAATCTTCTGGCCGGCCGGAGTGAGGACGTGTACGAACAGCGCTATAGCCACGACGAGGAGTACGAGTCCCATTAGTCACCACATCAATATCTTGTTTACCTGCGGCGGGCGGCGCGTGTCGCTGTTGGAGGCGTTTCGAGAGGCGATCAGCAGACTGAAGTTTCGCGGCAAGTTAATCGTCTCGGAGCTGACCGAAGCGGCCCCGGCGGTGGTGGTGGCGGATGAGTGGCACTACGCGCCGTCGGTCGCCGACGACGGGTACGTCGGTCGGCTTCTGGAGATCGTCGAGACCCGGCGCGTCGGCCTGCTCGTGCCGCTGACCGATCTGGACCTGCTGCTGCTTGCGCAGCATCGAGAAGACTTTCAGCGTCTGGGCTGTACGGTGATGATCGCCCCGCCGGAGGTCATCGACATCTGCCGTGACAAGAGAAGGACCAACGAGCTTGTTGCGGCGGCGGGCCTTAAGCCCATCCCCAGCTTCACGCTCAAGGAGTTTCTCGACAACCCGTTCTATCCGTGTTTCATCAAGCCCCTTGTCGGCTCGGCGGCGATCGGCGCGGCGAAGATCGAGGACGAGGTCCGCCTTCGCAGCCACGTGGCCACCTATGAGGACGCCACGCTTGTGCAGGAGTATATCGAGGGGCAGGAGTTCACGGTGGACGTCTATCGAAGCCGCGACGGCGAGATCCACGCCATCGTCCCGCGGCAGCGGCTGGTGGTCCGCGGCGGCGAGGTGCAAAAGGCTGTCACCATCAAGGATGCTCAACTCGAGGACGCCACGCGCACGCTGGTGGAGAGCCTGGACGACCTATGGGGGGTGTTCTGCTGCCAGTGCCGGCGCGAGATCGGCGGCGAGCCACGGTTCTTTGAGATCAACCCGCGCTTCGGCGGGGGGGCGCCGCTGGCGATCGCCGCCGGCGCCGATTTGCCGCTCTATCTGCTTCAGGAAGTATTGGGGATGCCGATCACATCCCGCTACGGTGAGTTCACCGAGCGGCTGCTGATGCTCCGCTATGACGAAGGGCTATATCAGCAGATCGAGGATGTGACGCAGTTGCCCGGCTACGATGCGCCGGAGTTTCGATAGCATCGGCCCTCATGGCTCGTCCATTGGACATTCAGGCTGTCGTGTTCGATCTGGACGACACGCTGTATGCGGAACGCGACTATGTTCGCAGCGGCTACCGCGTGGTGACCCGGCATTTGGCCGGCATGCTGAAGCGCGATGAGCCGATGGACACTTGGCTGTGGAATCGGTTCCTCAGCGGTCATTCCGGCGGCGCCTTCGATGCGCTGAACGACCAGTTCAAGCTCGGCCTGTCGGCTGAGGATATCAGCGAATTGGTCACGCTCTATCGCCAGCACCTTCCGCAGATCGCCCCTTATGGGCCCGTGCCGGACCTGCTGCGCCAACTCAAGCGGCGCGTTCGCCTGGGGCTGCTGACCGATGGGTTCCTACCCGCCCAGCAACTCAAGCTGCAGGTGTTGCGCCTGCGCTCACATTTCCACACCGTGGTGTTCACCGAGGAACTCGGCCGAGACAAGTGGAAACCGGCGCCGGACGGCTTTGAGCTGATCGCCGACCAACTGGGCGCCCCGCACGAGGTCTGCTGCTATGTGGGCGATAACCCGGCCAAGGACTTCGTCGCACCCAACCAGCTCGGGTGGCGAACCATTCAGCTTCGCTGGCCGGACCAGGTGCACGCCGACAATCCCGCCGCCCCCGGCGGCCAGGCGCAGCACATCGCCCGCAACCTGGCCGAACTCCGCGCTGCTCTCGACTAAGGCGCCGACTCCCGGACCGGCTGGCCGGGGACGCGTTGCGTTGACTCGGCCGGGCGTTTAGACTCGCCTGGCGTTTCTCAAACAGTCAGGATGCATTGATGGCGATCCCTTTAGGCACGACCTCGCGACAGTTGGCGACCACCGCACGCTGGATGCTGGCGTCGGTGGTGACGATTGCGATGCTGGCGCTGTGGTGGCCCAACTTTATCGGCTGGGGCGCTGCCATACTGGGGGTGACGACCACGCTGACGCTGTGGCTGATGCATCGGATCGTTTCGGGTGACCGCCAGATACCGGCCCAGCCGGTATACTACGCGTTGCTGGCGCCGGCGGCGATCCTGTTGGTGCATTTTGTGGCGCACAGTATCACCGGTCATCGCGGCCTGATCTCCTTCTGGGTGGGGGCGATGGACTTGTCGATGCTGTTTCACCTGGCCTTGCTGGTAGCGGCGGTGATGCTGGCGCAGAGCCTGCTGCCCCGGGCGGCCAGCTATGCCGGAACGCTGTCGGTGTGTGGGGCGGCGATGATCATCGGCCCATCGATGGCCATGCTGGGCGGCGCCGGTCAGGTCGAACAGATCCGGCCCATGCTGACGCTGCTGGGTCTTGCGGGCGTGGGGGTCTGGCTGACGCCGCTGTGGGGTATTGGCCGCATCAACGAGCCGCCGGAGACGTCGTATCCGTTGACGCATCCGGTCCTGCGGCGCACCGTAGTCGTCGTGGCGGCGGCCATGTGCGGCATGCTGACATGGACCTCTCCGCGAGCATTGGTCCTGCCGGCGGGGCTAGCCGGGGCGGTGCTGTTGTTGTCGGCGGCGGTGTTTCGCCGACATCGGCGATGGATGGTCCTGGCCGGGGGGCTGTTGCTGGCCGGGGCGGCAGTTGCCTCGGTGGCGTGGTTGAACGTTCACCAAACAGCCGGACTGTTGGCGCCGGCGGGTCCGTTCGGCCTGGGTGAAATTGCGTTCGCCCACGTCTCGGCATCGGACAGCGGCCCGGTGGTCCTGGGCCAGTCGGTCGGCTGGGTGGGAATGATATGGATGACAGTCGGTTTGGCGGCGATGCTGATTATCTCGTTGCTTCGGGCGGGTCGGCTTCGCCGGGGCGACCAGGGCCGGGCGATCATCTGGGTGTGGACCACGGCGCTGGCGACGTGTGCGCTGTTGTCGCCCGGGGGTCTGCAGGCGCCTGCGGTGCTGATGGCGACGGCTCTGGCGTGGGGTCTGTTGCCGCGAATGCTGGGCCGGCCTCAGCAAGGCAGGCCCGGGCTGATCCTGCTGCTGCTGATGGCGGGCCTGATGGTGGCGGTGGGTGTGGCGCGGTCAACGGGTTTGGTTGGCTGGTCAATAGGCGTTCTGGCAGGCGGCTCGAGCGACAAGTGGCTGCACGTGGTGACGGGGCTGCTGTTGGCGCTGATGCTGGCATGGCGAATGGCCGGCTGGGGCCCATGGTGGGGGTTGGTGGGCGTGGTGCTGGCCGGGGCGGCCGGCGGGGCTGGCGAAGTGCTTCAGCAAATCGCATCGGCCGGGCGGAGTCCGCAATGGGCCGACTGGATGGCGCATGGGGCGGGTTCGGCGGCGGCGCTGGTTCTTTATGGGTTATGCGTGGGGGCTCGGTGGTGTGAATCGGCGGACGTCCACAACATGGATGAGGCCATCAGCCGATACCGCCTCTGATGCAATTGACGGGTTCGGTTGCCGTCCGGGGGGCCAAGGGCTACAATACCAATGGCCCGGAGGTCGTATCAATCCGCCCCGGCGCCGCTGAGGAGACTTTCATGAAACGTCGCCATGGATTCACTTTGGTCGAATTGCTGATCGTCATTTCGATAATCAGCATGTTGGCGGCCCTGCTGCTGCCGGCGCTGGGCAACGCCAAGCGTCTGGCGAAACAGTTGAAGTGCCGCACCAATCTCCGCGCAGTCGGCCAGGGGATGGGAAACTACGCCAACGAATACAGCTATCGTCTGCCGAGCTTTCGGTCGGATACGAGCGCCTGGAATGTCGTTGGGGACAAGAAGGTGACCTATGTCTACGCCGGCGTCCGCGACGGCAGCCGCCCGCTGTTCGCGCTGATGTACTCGCTGGAGCAGGACACTCTGGACAACTGGACCCGCCGCGAACTGAAGTACGTCAAGGTGGACTCGTTCGTTTGCCCATCGGTGGGGGCCGATGATCGCGTGGTCGATCCGATCCAGTGGGAAAACGGCGACAACAAGCAGGTGGGCTTCGATTCATGGAAATCCATCCACTACTCCTACCAGCACAGCCTCGAACCGGACATGATCTCGCCCGTGACGTTTATCGAAGAGAGTACGCGCGTCATCATGGCCGACCGCACGCCGATCGTGAACCGTCCGGGTTCGAGTTCGGGCTACGACGGCGACAAGACCACCGCCACGAGCTACAACACCTTCTCCGCCGCCGGCGGGAGCGCCCACGATAAGCTTTCGCCAAATCACGGCAAGGAAGGCCACAATCTGTTGCGCCTCGACAACAGTGTTACCTGGACCACGGACATTGTCATCGACGAGGACAACATCTGGCTGCCGGGCGATACGACGGGCTCGTCGGCGCTATCGAGCGGGCCCGAGGACGACGAAGACGTTTTCCTCGTGCCGTGACCGCTGGTTGCCCCCACGGCGTCGGGTTGCTGCGGTGAAGGCTATCTCTGCTTGAATCGCTTCGCGCTGCTTTTGGGACGCCGTCTTGCCGTCGGCGCATGGGCTCATTATGATGGCGCACCCGCCGTCGGAGGCGGGCGCTGGCGAAGCGACTGGACATGCATACGATCGAACACATCATCGTCATCGGGTCTGGCAACTGGGGCCTGACGTTGGCATCGCTGTTCTCGGCTAACTGTCCGGTGCGAGTGTGGACCATCGATAAGGCAATGGCTGACGATCTCAACGCTCACCGCGACCGGCCTGGCGATTTCTACACGCACCCCTTGCCGGATTCGATCTGTATCGAACCGAAGTACGCCAGCCCGTTCGACCAGGATCGGACGCTGGTCATCCTGGCCGTACCCTCCAGCACCATGGCCGACGTCGCCGCCGAGTTGGGCCGACATGTCGCCACGCCGTTGGTGCTGAGCGTTTCGAAAGGCTACGACGCCCGGCGACTGTGCACGATGAGCGCGCTGATCCGTCGCGAAATCCCCGACGCCGCGGTCATCGTGCTGACCGGCCCGACCATCGCCAACGAGGTCGCCGAAGGCAAGCCCACCCGCGCGATTCTGGCCGGCGACGACCTGATGGTGCTGGCGCAGGTCAAAGAGGCGCTGGCCAACGAGGTGATCAGCTTTGAGGTCGCCCGCAACCCCACGCATCATGAAATTTGCGCCGCGCTGAAAGGCATCGTGGCCATCGCCGTCGGCATGGCCGAGGGGTTGGAGTTGGGCGCCAACATCCAGGGCATCCTGATGACCGAAGGATTGCGGGAGATGGCGACGGTGGCGTCGTTCTTCGACATCCCCGAGGCGATCGCCTATGGCGTCAGCGGGGCGGGCGATCTGATCACCACCTGCATCAGCCCCGACAGCCGAAACCGTTGCCTGGGCGAGGCGCTGGCGCGCGGCCGGACGTCGGGGCAGGCCCTGACGGATGTGGGCATGACGGTCGAAGGGCTTGCGATGTCGCAGACCATCGAGACACTCTGGTCGCTGGACGTGTCGATCCCTCTGTTCCACACCGTCAACGGGATCCTCAACGGCGAACGGACGGACATTCGCCAGGCCCTGACGTCGGTGATTCGGAAGCTCTAGTCCACATCCCAGCGTCGGTCGGCGACTGGGTCTTGGGAAGGATGGGAGCATGAAGGCCGTCATCCTTGCTGCCGGAATGGGAAAACGCCTGGCCCCTGCGGGCTGGACAAAGCCCAAGTGTCTGTTGCCTTTCGGAGACCGGACGCTGCTGGGCCACATCGTGTCAGCCGCGACGGCCTGCGGGATCGGCCACGTCGTGGTTGTTGTCGGATATCAACAGCAGCTCGTCCGCGACGCGATGGCTGCCGACGACGCGCAAGTCGAGTTTGTCGTCAACGACGATTTCTCCACCACCAACACGATCCATTCGCTCTACCTGGCCCGCGAGCATCTGGACGACGACTTCGTTTACTTCAACGCCGACGTGCTGTTCGACGGGCGGATCGTGCCAATGCTTCTGGACGGGCCGGGCGGGCAACTGGCCGTCGACGTCAGCCGTTGCGGGCCCGAAGACGTGAAGGTCGTCGCGGACGATCTCGGGCGAATCACGCAAATCGGCAAGGACCTGCCGCCGGAGACGTGCCTGGGCGAGTTCATCGGGATCGGCAAGTTCGCCCGAGGCGCGTGCGCCGATCTCATTGTCGCCCTGGTGCGATATAGCGAGGGGGGGCGGCGTGATCTGTTCTTCGAGTCGGCCGTCAACGATGTCCTGGCCGATCACGTTCATACGGCGGTAACCATCGGCGATCTGAAGGCTGTGGAGATCGACCTGCCGGAGGACCTGGACCGGGCGCGTCGGCTGTGGGGTGCGGGGGATATCCAGACGCTGTGACCGATGCGGGCTATGGCGCCCCGGGGCCGGGGATCAGCCCGGCGAGCTTGGCGGCGATCATCGCAGCGACCAGACACACCAGGTAGGCGAAGTAGCGTCGCAGGCGGTGGGCGTGCAGCTTGTTGCAGATCGACACGCCGATCTGGGCGCCGATCGAACTGCCGATCAGCAACGACATCCCGATGCCCAGGTCGACCTCGCCGACCCAGCCTTTCTTGACGACCGCGACGGTCGCGCTGAGCAGGAGCACGCCCAGCGACGTTCCGATCGCCTCATGGACGGGCAGGCCGACGGTCACGACCAGGATGGGCACGATCAGCACACCGCCGCCGATACCCATGCCGCCGGCCAGCATGCCGCCGCAAAACCCCACACCCGCCAGGCCCGGGGCGCTGAGGTGCTTCAGGTGACGGTCGTTGCCGAGGTCAACGTGCGGGCCGATGGGCAGCCGCTTCAGCAGGCCGTCGCGATCCTTGTTGGTGACCTGGCCTCGGGTGATGCGGAGGGCGACCGCCATCAACAGCACGATGAACAATACATGCATCACGTTGGTGTACTGTTGGCCGAACTGCGCCTGCATGACATGCAGGACCGCGTCACCGACCAGCACACCGGCGATGCTGCCGATAGCGATCAGCGCGACGGCCTTGAGGTTCACATGGCCCAGCCGCCAATGGCTGGCTACGCCGACGGCGCTGGTGCCGAGGATGAAGCTCAGCGTGGTCCCGATGGCCAGGGGGTAGTCTTTCCTGAAGAAGATGTTCAGCAAGGGCGTGGACAGGAACCCGCCGCCGACGCCGAACAGGCCTGAGACGATCCCCAATATCAAGCCCATAGCCCCCAGCAGGGCGACCTCGGACCAGCCGCTCACGGTGGTTTCGAATAGAGCCGACGCGACCATCACTCCTCCCATTCGTCGACCTTCTTAGTGCGGCGGGGCCAGAGACGCTGAAGAACAAAGGCCATGCCGAACCCCCACGCAACCGGGAGCACAACCATCAGCGAGACCTGGAGGACCTTTGGCCACATGCCCCACATGCTAGTGGGCGGGGGGGGCTGTCACAAGCGCCGACCCACTGCCGCGGTCTATTGCTGGCCGTAGTAAGAGCCGGGGCCGTGCTTGCGGAGAAAGTGCTTGTCCAGCATTGCCTGTGAGAGCGGGGTGGGATTGGCGACGATCTGCAGCGTCTGGGCCGCCAGGCGGGCGACGATTTCCAGCGCGACGGCATTGTCGACGGCCTGCTCGACCGTCTCGCCCCAGGCGAAAGGCCCGTGGCCGGCGACCAGCGCCGCCGACATCTGGCAGGGGTCCAGATCGGCCAGGCGCTCGACAATCACCGCGCCGGTGTTGGCTTCGTAGTCGTCGGCGATCTCGGAGCCGTCCAGGTCGCGCGTGACCGGCACGGCGCCGTAGAAGTGGTCGGCATGGGTCGTGCCCAGAACGGGAATGTCCGTGCGGGCCTGCGCCCAGGCTGTGGCGTGGGGGCTGTGCGTGTGCACAACGCCGCCGATGCCCTCAAACGCGCGGTACAGCGCCAGGTGTGTGGGCGTGTCGCTGCTGGCTCGCAGATCGCCTTCGACGACCTCCCCGGTTTCCAGGGCCACGACCACCATCTGGTCGGGGGACATGGTCTTGTAGGAGACGCCAGATGGCTTGATGACCACGCGCCCGCTCTGGCGGTCGACGCCGCTGACGTTGCCGAACGTCTGGAGGACCAGCCCTTCGGTCACGAGGTCGCAGTTGGCCTGACAGACGCGCTGTTTGAGTTCGTCCAACATTCTTTGACCCTTACGGCTGCAGGGGACCTTCGATAGTGTCGGCGATCGCCTCCGCCGGCAGTGTCAAGGAACTCTCCACGCCTGCATCATAAGAATGGAGTCTCTGCGAATGCAAGGAAGCCCTCGGGCGCCGCTCAGCAGACCGTGGCCACCAAGCCTTGGGTGCTGATGCTGAAATCGAAGAACCTCGCACGGCCGTTCGGAGGATCGGCTGTCAGCATCGTCCGCACGGCATCGGCGTCGATTGGGCTCTTGCAGACCATCAGCAGGAACCCCCCACCGCCGGCCCCCAGGAGCTTGGCGCCGTGAATGTGCTGGCGCACTCGCGCCAGCAGGCGCTCGATCTCTTCGCTGCTGGAATCCGGATCAAGCTGCTTGTTGAGCTGCCAGGCGGCATCGATCAAGGCGCCGAAGGCGGGCAGGTCTTTGCGGGCCATCGCCTCGGCAGTGCGCGGCCCCAACGCATGCAACTGACCCAGTGTCGCCATGGCCTGGTGGTCGCGGTCAAGGTAGCGACCGACGACGTGTGCCAGAATGTTCTTCGCCAGACGCGTTATGCCGGTGTAGTAAAGCAGTGCGCACCCGTCATTGAGGTGGGGGTCGAGCACGTCCTGCGTCACGTACTGTGTGTTGGGGTCCGGCACGAGGCCGGGGGAGGTGGTGATCAGTTTGACCCCGTCAACGGCGCCGCCGATTTGGTCCTGCCATCCGCCGCCGGTTGTCAGGGCCTGCTCCAGCCGCAGAACACCGTGGAACAGCTCTCGTTGATTGAGTGTCCGGCCCATGACGCGCTGGATCGTAGCCAGGATCACTGCGCCAATGATACTACTTGTGCCCAGTCCACTTCCTTTGGGAATGGCCGCCAGGGTCGTCAGCTCAATGCCCCCTCCGAAACGCTCGAGCATGCTCTCCAATGTCATGCCGGCAGGCCAGTGCGGATGGTCAGGCGAGAACGCCGATAGCGCCAGGGCCGCCTTGGCCAGCGCGAACTCGCCGGTGGCGCTGCGGTAGTCCAGCAGGTCTTCGAGATTGCGGATTTCGATCTGCTTACCCAGATCGATGGAATTGATGCGGATCACCCTCTCGGCGGTGACTCGCGCGTAGCAGTGGATGGGCGGCTGTCCATTGAGGTCGACCGCAGCGTTGATGACGCATCCGCCGCGCTCGAGGGTATAGGGCGGCGTGTCGGTCCAACCCCCTGCCAGATCCAGTCGCGCCGGCGAGCGGCCCCAGACGATCTCGTCCGGTCGCAGCGCGTTGATGGGCGTTGGGATCTCGGCTGGGCCGCTGGCCATGATGACATCGGCTACGTGATTGACCGCGGCGGCCTTGGCGCAACGGGTCCACTCTGAGATGCCGATGTGCTTGTCGCCGGCCAGACCAATCGACTCCAGCCATGCCAGCACAGGCGGCTGGACGGCGCTCAACAGGGCCGGCATCGCCGGCTGGGCGGGTGCGGTTTGGGCCTCGGCGATGGATTCGAGGGCGGCCCCGAGCGTGTGGAGGATCCGCGGTATGGTCAGCGACTCCAGTGTGCCGGTCGTCGTGGTCGCATACCAATGCGCCTCGGCGAGAACGTCGGCGACAAACGTCTCGGGGCTGTCGCTACGGCTCAGCACCCAGGCCAACTCAGCCGCCGAGAAGGCGCTCTCGGGGCGGAACAGTCGCCCGGCCGCAATCTGGATATCCTTGGCGCGAATTCGGTTTCGTCGCTCATGGAAGGTGTCCGCGTCGGCGAGTTCGGCCATCTCGGCCATGCTGCAGCGTTGGGCCGAATGCCACTGCTGCTTCTGTTGCGGGGAGGCCTTGTCCGGCTGGAACATCCAAAGCCAGCGATGGTATCCGTCCGGGGTCTCTTCGACCGGAAACACTCTCGCCTCCCACAGCGTTCGCTGGTCGTCGGGCAGCTCTACGGGCCAGACATCCTCGGCCTCGGCGCCGGCATCCGACAGCCAATCGAGCAGAGGCCTGTTGCAGAACGTCGCGCCCTGGCTGGCGGATTGTTTGAAGGTATCGCTGACACCATAACATCGCACGTACCAGCGGGTGTCGCCTTCGAGCACGTCGAGGCATGCGCCGTGGGGCAACGAGATCGGCTGATCGACATCGACACCCACCAGGACGTTCTGGCCGGCCAACTCGACGTTGGCGTTGATCCGGCAGGCTTCGATCCAGCAGTCGGAGCCCTTGATCTCCGCGCCATGACGTCGTTCATTGTTGATGCACAGACAGGTCTCCGGGGCCGGTCTACCCAGGTCGGCCCGCAGCAGTTCCGCACCTGAGGAGATAATCTGCCGCGTCGTGCCGAAGTGCAGGAAGCCGCAGTGCGATAGCACCTGCGAATGGAACGGGGTCGCGCAAAGGGCTTCGTATATGCGATCCAGTAGGTCATCGCTGAGCTTGCCGCCGCTGGTCGAAGATCCCTCCGGGGCGCAGACGGTCCGCTTGTAGTCTTCGACGGTTTGGTTGTCCCCCATTGCGCAGGCAATCTCCCGATAGAAATCCAGGCCCGCTCGCGGGATGGCCCGGCCCAACGGGCCGCTCCACTGCAGCACGCCGTTGGTGTCGGGCTGTGCGCCGCACAGCGACAGGAGCGTGGTGGCGAAGTCGGCATCGAAGTTCATCACGCCGACGTCAAGGAGGGACTGGCCATCGCGGGTGACGGCGCCGGCATCCTGCTGCTGGGCGGGGGTCGGCTTCTGGAGGAATCGCCCGACCTGTCCCGAAGCGTCACAGCAGAACACGCCGTGCCCAGCGGCTAGCTCGGGCGCGGCGGCGCAGCCCAAGCCGGTCAGGCCCTGCGGCGCGAACGTTACCTGGGTCGGGTCGAACTGCAGCAGCACATCCCCTGAGACGATGACCACCTGGCCTGCGTCCGATGGCATGGCGGGCAGGTTCATGTAGACCTGCAGCTCCCGGTCGAACAGCGTCTCACCCAGGGCGGCGTCGCTCTTGCCGGGCAGGGGGATGAAGACCTTGCCCGCCGGGGCGTATGCGGGAAGGCGCTTCGAGTCGCCCCCGGCGTGGACGATGAGAATCCGCAGTTGTCGCAGGGCGGCCGTCCAGGAATCCGGGTCGCAGCGGTTGACAGATGGCGGCAGGCATCGGTCGAGGACTTTCATCAGGCAATAGATTGTGCTGCCGCCGCTACCGACGCGCCTGCCGCCGGGATCGCCGATCACCAGGGCCTCGCGGATACCGGTCAGGACCCCCAAACGCCGGCGTGTGTCAATGGCGCGCTGGTAGGCGCGGGATTGATGATCGTTCGATGCGGTAAGGATCAGGAAATCCCACGGCGCCGGCGGGCGGGCTGTGAATTCGCGTGTCATGCCACTCTCTCGTCGCGACAATTTCCGGTCGTCAGGCCGGAGGCGTCTGCTCCGGCGCCGGACGGAGTTTGTCATGCTATGCCAAAGCTCTTGCAGCCGCAAGCAACCGACGACATCCGCTTGAAGTTGCCGGCGACCATGCGGGTATAATGCCCTGCTCGACCTAAGACAAAGAGAGACCGAGGACCATGAAAGTGCCGTTACTGAAGCTCAAGGAACAGTTCGCCGCCCTCCGCGACGAGATCATTGACGCCATTGTGCCCATCCTGGACAACCAGCGAGGCGTCAACGGCCCGGAGATCGGGCAATTCGAGCAGCTCATCGCTGACTAGAGCGACTGGCAGGCCGCCATCGGCGTATCAAGCGGCACCGATGCGCTGCTGTGCAACCTGATGGCCCTGGATATCGGCGCCACCTACAAGGGACGAAAGGCCGGCTCGATCTCCGCGGTGGGGTGTCTCAGTTTCTACCCCACCAAGAATCTCGGGGGCGTGGGCGATGGCGGCATGGTTGTCACACAGGACGCCGAGCCGGCCGACAAAATCCGCGCGCTCCACAACCACGGCGAGACCAGTCGCTACCATCACAAATACATCGGCGGCAATTTCCGCCTGGACACCCTCCAGGCCGCCGCCTTGATCGTCAAACTCAGGCTCCTGGACGGGTGGTCGGCCAAGCGCCGCGCCAACGCAGTTAGGTACGACGAGCTACTCGCCGATTGCAGCGACCTCGTCACGCCGCCCATCGGCGAGCACAACGTCTCGATCTTCAATCAATACGTCATCCGCGCAGCCAGGCGCGACCCGTTGCAGGAGTTCCTGACCGACCGGCAGATCGGCACGGGCATCTATTACCCCCTCTGTCTGCACCAGCAGGAATGCTTCGAGAGCCTTGGCTACAAGACGGGTGATTTTCCCGTCGCCGAAAAGGCAGCCTCCGAGGTGTTGGCCCTGCCGATCTTTCCCGAACTGAGCGACGAGCAGATCGAATTCGTCGCCGAAAAAATCGGCGAATTCTTCAGTTGATCCGCGGCAGAGAGGCCCGGGGCCCGGCCCTTCTTGCTCGCCAGGTCGGCGGACATCGAACTCTTGGAGGATTCGCTCTTATACCGGTACCAGGCAACAGGGATAAAGGCCTTCGCGGGGCCGGGCCGCTGTCGTGACGGCAATGTTGTTCTGTGCGTGCGTCATGCTGCTTGCACACAAGAGCCCCTTCCTGTATTTCCAGTTCTAACCAGCCGGGTGTCAGGAAACGCATTATGACAAACCAACCTATTCAGTTCGGGCCTGTTCTTGTCGGGCCGGGTCGACTGGTTCGGGAATGCCAGCCACCGCGCCATCAAGAATATGCCGAAACGAGAGCCGCAGCCCTCCGCAGGCGATCCGACGCAAAATGATATGGTACTCCTAGCGAAGCAAGGGTTATTCCTGTAGCTTCAGTTCCGGCGATCGACCCGTGTGAGCCATCGAACTCGCCACGGAGTCGTAGCGATCTGACTTGGTCGCGATCAAAGGGAAGCGAATGAACAAGACCGTTGCGATTGTCCAGGCGCGTCTGGGATCGACCCGACTGCCGGGTAAGACGTTGATGTCACTGGCGGGTCGCCCCGTGCTCGGCTGGTGTACCCACCGATTGAGGCGAGCCGAACGGCTCAACAGTACTGTTGTCGCCACGACTACCGTCCCGCAGGATGACGCCATCGAAGCCTTCTGCCGCGACGAGGGAATCGACTGCTTCCGTGGCAGCGAGGACGATGTGCTCGGCCGTTTCATGGCCGCCGCCAAGGAACATAACGCCGACTGGATTGTCCGCGTCAACGCCGATAACCCATTGATCGATCCGGCCTACATCGACGTGCTGGTCGACGAGGCGATGCGCGGGGGCGAAGACTATCTCAGCTTCAACCGAAATGACGGCAAGCCCGTGATGCTGACGGCGATCAGCTTCTTCGCCGAAGCCCTCTCACGCAGCTGCCTTGAGCGCGCGGATGCGGCGATTGACGATAAGACGGAGCGGGAGCACGTCACGCTCGGCATCTACACGCGGCCGGAGACATATCGCGTGCGTTTCATTCCGGTCCCGCAGTTCTGCGACGACAATCGCTTGCGACTAACCCTGGATACCCAGGATGATCTTGATATACTCCGCGAGTTGTTCGATGTTCTGGGCCCGCGGGCCGAAGGCGCAACGGCTGAGGAAGTTGTCCAGGCCCTTTGCCAGCGCCCGGACTGGTTGGCGACCATGGCCAGGTTGAACGACCAGCAAGCCAAGACCTACAGCGATCGCCAGCAAGAGGACTTAACGTCATGACGAGCGTCAAGAGGCCCATCCTTCGCAAGAACGAAGATCTCAAGGAAATCGAGAGCTTCCAAGTCGCTCCCGGCCGATGGATCGGGGACGATCAGCCCACATTCATCATCGCCGAGGTCGGGCAGAACCATAATGGCGATATGGCGATGGCTCGAGAGCTGATCGATAACATCGGCTTCTTCAAGGCCGATGCGGTCAAGCTGTGCAAACGGCACATTCCGAGCGAACTGACCAAAGAGGCCTATGATCGGCCCTATCCGGGCCCAAACAGCTTCGGCGAAACGTATGGCCAACACCGCGAGTTCCTTGAGCTCTCTCGTGACCAATACAAAGAGCTCAAGGCCTACTCCGAGGAAAAAGGCATTATCTTCTTCGCCACCGCCTGCGACTCCCAGAGCGTCGAAGACCTCGAGGATGTCGGCGTATCGCTCTACAAAGTCGCCAGCCGCGACCTGACCAACCTGCCTCTGATTCAGGCGATCGCCGAGACCGGCAAGCCCATCATCCTTTCCTCCGGCATGGACCCCCTCGAGCGCATCGGCGAAGCCCTGGACACCGTACGCCGACAACACAACAAGATCGTGCTCATGCACTGCACAAGCAGCTATCCGACGCCCTATGTGGATGTGAACCTTCGGGTCATGCGGACGCTCAGGCAGGAGTTCGACGTCCTGCTCGGCATGAGCGATCATACCATCGGCATCATGGTCCCGGTCGTCGCCGCCTCGCTGGGGGCCGTCGCCGTCGAAAAGCACGCCACTCTCGGCCGACATCTCAAGGGCACCGACCAAGCATGCAGCCTCGAGCCCGACGGCCAGCGACGCGTTGTCCGCGACATCCGCAATTTGGAGCTCGCGATGGGCGACGGCATCAAGCGCGTGCCTGACAGTGTAGCTGACGCTCGCGCCAAGCTGTGCCGATCGCTGGTCTCAAAGAGCGATATCCCCCAGGGGGCCGTGTTGACCGAAGAGATGCTGTGCCTCAAGAGCCCGGGCACCGGGCTTCTGTGGCGAGATCGCGGCCGCATTGTCGGCAAGAGCGCCCGCCGCGATATCCCCGCTGACGTGACGCTCTCCGAAGAGGACTTCGCATAGGGCCATGCGGTACCGAGCCTTTATTTTCGACGTCGGTGATATTCTCTTCGACGTTACCGTTTGGCGAAAATGGCTGACCGGATATCTGCGCGGCCTCGGTGTGGAGATCGACTATCCTACGCTGGTGACCCAGTGGGAAGCGGCCCTGCAACCCGTCTACGTCGGCCGGAAGGAATACTGGGAGGCCTTCACCGAGATGCTGGCGTCGCTGGGGCTGGACGATCAACAGATCGAAGCCGCCATCGTCGCCGCCCGCGTCAAGGCTCACAGCCCGGCTGTCACGACGCGCCGTCTGTTCGATGGCGTGGCCGAGACACTGGCCGACCTGAAACGCATGGGCTGCAAGCTGGCCGTCCTCAGCGACACGGAAAGCTCCGGCCAGAAGATTCGCTCGCAACTGGCGGATCTGGGCATCGCCGACCACTTCGACGCGGTCCTCACCAGTCACGATCTGGGCCACACCAAGCCTTCGCCTCACGCGTTCGAGGCAGCCCTGGCTGCTTTGGGTGTTGCGAAAGACGAGGCGGCCTTTGTCGCCCACGACGAGGACGAATTGGCCGGGGCGATGGCGTATGGGATAACGGCTGTGGCCTTCAATTTCGCCCCCCCTGTCCCGGCTGACCATTACATCTGGCATTTCCCTGAACTGATCCGCTTGGCGCAGTAGCCGATCCGCGTAATCGCACCACAGAACGACGCACATGATGACACTGTCCAAACACGTCGCCAAGATCGGAAAGTTGGGGTCGATCTACGCCATCGCCCAGATCGTGCCGCAAATCGTCGGTCTGTTCCTGTTGCGGGTGTTTACGGACTATCTGGATACCGCCCAGATGGGCATCGTGGCCCTGGCGATACAAGTGATGCTGCCGCTGACGGCCCTGGTGTCAATGGGCCTATGGCCGGGGCTAAAGAGTCACTATTTCCGCATAGCGGAGGCTAAGCGTCCCGTCTTGATCCGGTCGATGTTCATCGCTCAGGGGGTCCAGATCGCCATATTGTTCGGCCTAGGGGCGCTGGCGGGTATTTGGATCGCCGGCTCCCTCTTGCCGAATCTTCCCCTCGACAACCGACACGTGTATCTCCTGTGGTTGATGATACTGGCCGCCTGTTCTCTGCAAGTAGTCGTCAAGCTCGGCCAGGGCGTGGCGCAGCTCCAGGAGCGAGCGCGGGTCTCCGTGTGCCTCTCTCTGTGCCAATACCTGGTGCAGATGGGATTGGGCGTTGCGGCGGTGGTGTGGCTGGGCTGGGGCGGGTTCGGCCGACAAGGCACGATCGTGGCCGGAATGGCCGTTGCCGCCCTTATCGCCGGGCGGGTGGTGTGGCGCGCGGGGGCGGGGCGCTTCGATCGCTCCCTGTGGAAGAAGACGGCATTGACGGGCCTGACGTTCGTGCCTCACTCGCTGTCAGGGCTGCTGGCGCCGGCGGTCACGATCTGGCTGCTGAACAAGCTGGTCAGCGCCGACGCTTTGGGCGTTTATGGTGTGGCTAACCGGTTCGGTCCGCTGCTGCAGTTGCCCCTGTTTGCGCTGGGGCAGGCGGCGTATCCCACGCTGGCCCGCCTGATGAGCGAGGGCACCCCCGAGGCCAAGCGTCAGCAGTCGCGCCTATACACGCTGATCATCATCGGCGTGTGTTTGTTCGCTCTGGGCTTGTGGCTGCTGTCGCCGACGATGATCCGCCTGATCATCCGCAACCCCGCCTATCACGAAGCGGCCTACGTCGTGCCTATCATCGTATTTGCCTATTTCTTTCAGGGGATGTACCTGATGATTTCCCTACGAGTCTTCTACATTGGCGGCGGATTGTGGCTTGCGACGGCCACCCTCTCGTCCCTGGCCGTCACCGTGGGCCTGTGCTTTCTGCTGATTCCGCTGCTGGGCATGTATGGCGCCGCCTGGGCGATGGTGGGCGGGTTCGTCACGCGATTCGTCGTTGCGGCGGCCGCCGGCGAAATGAAGTACCCTCTGCCATGGGAGTTTTCGAAGCTCGCGCGAATTCTGGCCTGCACGGCCATCCCCGTGGGGCTGGATGTGCTGGCCGGTTTCTATTGGCGCCCCTCCTTGCTGATGGAAATCCCATTGAAAGTTATCTTGGTGCTTGTGATGCTTGTGCTGCTGCGGGCCACCAATGCCGTCACCGCCACCGAACTGGCCCAGGGCCGAAAACTCATCGCTGAGAAACTACGATCTATGCTGGGGAGGACGAATAAATGAAACGCCTCGTGAGTTCTTTGTTGCGATGGCTGCTCTGGCCGGCGGTTTACTTCACCCAGTGGGCCGGCCAGCAGTACCAGACCGTTCGGAACGACCGCCTTCGACGGCGGCTCAACGCCGCGGCCCCCGACACGCTCTCCCTGGCGGGCGCCGTCCACATCACCTGCCCAGAGAACTGCACCGTGGGCCGAGGCGTCGCCATTCATGACGCCGAGTGGAACGCCCGCGGCGGGATCACCATCGGCAACTACGTTCACTTTGGCGCGAGGGTGACGATCCTTACGGCATCGCACAACTACGAAGGTGACGAAGTGCCCTACGATGCCACCTTCGTCGTCAAGCCGGTGATCATCGAGGACAACGTCTGGATTGGCTGCGACGTGGTGATCGCACCGGGGACGCACATTGAAGAAGGCGCCGTGATCGCCATGGGGGCCGTGATCTCCGGCCACGTCCCCAAGGGCGCCATCGTCGGTAGCCAGAAGTGGCGTATCCTAAAGCATCGCGACATGGACAAGTACGAAGCGATCAAGGCGGCTGGGAAGTTTCACTAATCCGCTCGGGCAGGCCCGCCCACTCCCAGCGACAGGATACGCGCGGCCATCGTCTCGGCCGCTTTGCCTTGGGCCGTCGGACCGGCGTGGTAGGCCAGGAAACGCCGGCGATCGACTTCGAGTTGGTCGGCAGCTTCATCGCTTAGCGCCAAACGCATTGATTCGGCCATCTGTTTGGCGTTCCTCGCCGGCAGCGACCCGCCGTTGGCGACGTAGGGATAGCGGTCGGGCTCGTCAGAGAAGTTCACGCAGATCGTCCGTTTGCCCAACAGAATGGCCTCGAAGACGGTCGTGGACGACCCGCTGACCATCACGTCGCACGCCGACAGAAGCTCGTTGAACTGATCGAGAAAGAACACGACGTCCGACAGGCCCGCCTCGGCGGCCAATTGCTGATAGGACGTCAGCGGGTGATCGCGCATGGGCCGAGCCTTGACGACAATCTGAAGGTCCGGCCGATGCCCGGCGACCTCGAACACTGCCCGCACGGCATCGAGGAACCACCCGTACTCCTGCGTGGCCACCAGCACAATCCGCTTGTCCAGCGGCAGGTCCAGGGACCGTCGCATCTCGCCCCCATCGGCAGGATGGTTGACCAGCGCGTCGAATCGGGGCCCGCCGGTGACCCAGATGCGTTCGTGAGGAAAGGCGCCGTACTTGCTGAGCACGTCGGCGGCGTAGGATCCATAGACGGCGAAGTGATCAGGGGTCGGCGTCCCGGCCATCTGCCCCGGCGGAATGGCATAGATCAGATGCATCGGAAACAGGGTGCCGTGTTGCACCCCCACGGTCGGAATCTTCAACGTCCGCGCTGCGGCGATACAGATCATCCCCGACTCGTACATCTCTTCGGTCACGCAGAATGCCGCGACCGTCCCGGCCGATCGGAGTGTCTTGGCGGCCGCCGCTACGGCATAGTCCCACGAGGCCATCCGCGCCACGGCCCGCCGCAGCAACGGGACGTACAGTTCTGCCAGATCGGCGCCGACAAATTCGAACGACTCGGCGAAGGCCCGGGCCTTTTCCAGCCGACGGTAACGCCACATGCCGATGAGTTGGCGCACTGTTGCAGGCAGACACGTTCCCAGGCACATGTAGGATACGTCCGGCGACAGCCGCTCTTTGATCCGCCGTAGCGACATCCAGGCCGGGTCGTAGACCAGGCAGAACAGCGCCGCCAGGCCTCGACGAGGAACCTTTGACGGTTGAAGGAGGTGGCGGAGCCGCACTGTCTCGTCCGCTCGATGCAAAGCGTTTTCCAGTTCAAGCCAGTTGACCGGCTCGTCGTTCCTGTAATCGCGCGGATACTTGGAATTGAGAACGATGGCCGGGCGACGCCGGTCTTCGCGCCGGTCGCGCCGCAGACCGACAATCAGCCGAGCCATGATCGCCCGCACCGCATACATCCACGGGATGACCACGAGCCACAGAAGCGTGCTCACCCACCAGCCGACGACGCCCCCAAGACTGTTGATAGCCGGCCCGGCAGAACTGGGTGCGAACTCACACGCAACGCCCATATTTCGACACTTCGACGCCAGCGCCGCAGCGACGGTCTGTTGGCGCGTGCAGACGAGCACGCGCTGTGGGCCGACGGCTTCGATGGCTCTGCTGCAGATCCATACCGTGCGCACGGTCAGGAACACGCCCTTGTCGGGATGCTTGTTCTTGCCCGGCCCCGTCCACCACAGCGAGTAGCCGTGGCGGCGGCGAAGCACGTCATCGAAGCTTCGGCCGTTGACGATCGGCTGTCGCGGCCAGGCATCCAGAAACGCGAGAAAATCGCGGCGAAGGGCTTCCGCATCCATGACATCCGCCGTGGCCATTTGCGTCCACTCCGGCGGGAAGTCTTCTTGTTCGGCCTGTTGGCCGTAACACAGAGCGGTCACGGCTCGGCCGGAGGCGCGTTCGGTGATCCAGCGGACGTCTTCGGGTGTGAGCGGCGCCGTTATGATCGCCAGCAGTGTGGTGTCGTCGGCTGTCAACTGTCACTATCCTGTCGAAGGTACATGATTCCGCTCGGCGTCAGCGCCGAAGCGTCCGCCACAAACGGCGCACCACGGCGATCGTCGTGCGTCGGGTCCGGCTGCCCATGAAAAGGGACACCGTATCCAGGTCGCGCTGGCTGTCGATGTCGTCTTCGGGGCTCATGACCAGGGCGAGGACTTTGTCGCCCATCATCGAACGCTTTTCCGTAATCGTGCTCGTGCGGATTACATCCAGGTAGCCGTTCTGCCAGTAAATGGTGGGCAGCTTCTGCCGCGGCTCGTTGTAGGCTTCCGGTACGTCGGGGCAGGTCAGCAGCGGCTCGAGGCGCCCGTCCTTGCAGTCACCACATCTTGTACGGCGTATGCGGAGCTGGGATGACGGCCCGTAGCGAATCGGCCTCGGGGTGGTCCTGCAGCATCCGAACGGCCCGGTCGATCATCGCCGCCGGGCGAAGGAAAGGCACATCCGCGCCGGCGTCGCGGGCGATCTGGGCGATCTCCTCGCTGTCGGTCGAGACGATAGTGCGGCTGATGGTCTTGCTGTTGAGCCCTTGCTCGATGGTATGGACGATCAAAGGCCGGCCGCGGAAGGGCTGGATGTTTTTCTTGGGCGGATGCTTCGACCCGCCGCGAGCGGGGATCAACCCCAGGATGTCCGGGGCGCCCGGGGCGTTCTTGTCAAGATTGTCTGGCATAAAGTGCTCTAACTCCAAGACCTTACATTACTAATCGACTTGAAAAGGCCCGCTTATGAGCGAAAGACGCGTCTTTCTGCACATTATTGCGGCCAAGAATGTATGTCGCCTCGCGTAACTGGATCGGCAGGCTACAGGCGGTTGCATTGGGTTAGCCAAAGGCATTATCCCAATCGTCCGGCCAACTGCAAGCCCATCATCACCGACCCAGCCGCCATCACAGCGCCTTGTGGGCCCCGGGCTCATCAGGCCGCTCGGCGATCGTCGATGTCGGCGGCAGGGGTGCATGGGCGAGACGTCCATACTTACGATAGGTTCTAATAATCCTACGCCCGGCGAGGTGGACAAGTTCGGCGATGCAGGCAGGGGGCTGTGCACGTGCGACCGGCCCAATCTCCCCACAGGTTTCGAGGCGCCAAAGAGCTAGTCCACCAACACCCGTCGGGCGCGATGGCCAAGCAGTGTGGTGATCTCGTAGCGGACCGTGTCGGCGAGTCTGGCGAGGTTCTCGACGCTGTGGGGGTCGGCCGGGTTGGGGGAAATAATCTCGACCTCGTCGCCGATCTGCGCATCGGGGCAGTCGGTCAGATCCACAATGGTCTGGTCCATTGACACGCTCCCGCGAACGGGCACGTGTTGACCCCGCACCCGCATGGTGGCCTTGTTGGACAGACGCAGGAAGTAGCCGTCGCCATAGCCGATGGGCACCAGGCCGATGATGCTCGGTCGGTCGAACTCATACGTCAGCCCGTAGCCGCACCGCGTGCCGGCGGGGGCCTGCTTGATCTGCATCAGCGTCCCCGTCAGCCGAAGGGTGGGCTTCAGCGGCAGATGGACCTGCATCTGGTCGGAAGGCTCGTACCCGTACAGAGCGATGCCGGGGCGGACCATGTTCAGATGCGTCTCAGGCAGATCGATCAATGCCGCGGAATTGGCTGCGTGCAGCATCAGCCCGGCCGAATCCCCGCAGGACTTGGCAAAGGTCTTCAGTCGCTGCAGTTGAAGTCGGGTGAAGGTCTTGTCGGCTTCACCGGCGGTGGCGAAGTGCGTGTACAGTCCCGTGAGGCGCACGTGCTGTTGACCGCGCAAGCGATCAATGATCGACGGGGCCGTCGCCAGCGGCGCACCGGACCGCATCATGCCGGTGTCGACTTTCACGTGAACGTGGGCGTTCTTGCCCGCCTTGGCAGCGGCCCGGTCGATCAGACCGACTTCCTCGGACGAGACGACCGTCAGCGTCACGTCCCTGCTGATCAGGTTTTTCAGGATGCTGTCGAGGTGGCTTTGGTCGGCGTACGCGCAGGCCGAGAAAAACACCATCGCCGGGCCCATATACCCCATGTCCCTGATGAGCAGGGCCTCGTCTGGCGTGGCGACGCCGAGCCAGTCGACCTGCTCGGCCAGGACGTTCAGGACGGTCTGCAGGCCGTGGCCGTAGGCGTCGCATTTCGCGCAGGCGCAGATCTTCACGCCCGGAGCCAATTGCCGCCGCAGCACGCTCGCATTCGCCCGCAGCGCCGAGGCCGATATCTCCGCGGTCAGATAGCTTTCCATGAGAACTCCACGCGCTGGCTGCTCCAGGCCAAGACCTTGGCAGGAGTATACGGCCCGGGGGTGAAACGAATCAAGATGGGCGGGCGATCAAGGGCCGAGGTCTATTCCCGTCCCGGCGAATCGCAGACAACCGTCACTGCAGGAACGTCTTGATCTTGTCGGCGACGAAGTCGATCTGCTCGTCGGCCAGTTCTGGATAGATCGGCAGGGCCAATACCTCAGCGGCCGCTTTCTCACTGACGGGGAAATCGCCCGTGTTGTAGCCGAGGCCCTTGAAGCACTCCTGCTGATGCAGGCACAGGGGATAATAGATGCCCGTCCCAATTTCGTGATCCGCCAGGAACGCCTGCAAGCCGTCACGTTTGGGCGTGCGGATGACGTACTGGTTGAAGATCGACTCATTGCCCTCGGCGATCTTGGGTGTGACGATCTGGCTGCAATCGGCCAGCAGGGCGTCGTAGCGGGCGGCGTTGGCGCGGCGCTTGGCCGACCAGCCGTCCAGGTAGGTCAGTTTGACGACCAGAACGGCGGCCTGGATTGTATCCAGGCGGAAGTTCCCGCCGACGTACTTGTAGTGGTAGCGGCTGGTCTCGCCGTGGTTGCGAAGCGCGCGGATCTTGTCGGCCAAGTCGGTGTCGTTGGTGACCACCATGCCGCCATCGCCCACGCCACCGAGATTCTTGGTGGGATAGAAACTCAGGCAACCGGCCGCGCCGATCGAACCGGCCTTTCGGCCCTTGTAGGCGGCGCCGATGGATTGGGCGGCGTCTTCGATGACGGCCAGGCGGTGTTCGGCCGCGACGGCCATGATCGGGTCCATCTCCGCCATCTGGCCGTACAGGTGCACGGGCATGATGGCCTTGGTCTTGTCGGTGATGGCGTCGGCGATTTTCGCCGGATCGATATTGAATGTCGCCGAATCGATGTCCACGAAGACCGGCTTGGCGCCCGTCCGCCAGATGCTGCCAGCCGTGCCGAAGAACGTGAACGGCGGGCAGATCACCTCGTCGCCCGCGCCGATATCCAGGGCCATCAGGCTGACCAGCAGGGCGTCGGTGCCGCTCGACAGCCCGACCGCCGCCCGGCAGCCGCTGTAGTCGGCAACGAGCTCTTCGAGCTGCTTGATTGCCGGGCCGTTAACGGACTGCTGGCTGTCCAGGATCGGCAGGATGGCCTGGACGACCTGGTCACGAATTGTCGCGAACTGTGCCTTTAGGTCCAGCAACGCTACTTTCATGGCGCACCTTGTCATAACACCGGCCGCTACAGCGTTGTCGACAAGCTCGCCGCGGGCCCGGTCGGACACGTTAACGCCCTGCCGCTGGGGCAGGGCCGCCGACATGGTACTCAAGCGCCACGGGATATCAAGCCCGCATCAGCTGTTCAGATCCGCGCGGTACAGAAGAACATGGCGGGTGTTGGCCGAGATGAGTAACATGCCGGTCCTTAGCGCGAGGTGTACTGTGCAATGGAGTTGGCCGGCATCTCCACGAGGCGTTGTGTGAAGAACGTATTGATCATTGCAGCGGAGTACCCGCCGTCGGCGACCGTCGGGGCGAAGCGCCCGGCGAAGCTGGCGGCCCGCATCGCCGAGCACGGCTGGTCTCCCTGCGTGCTGACCATGGCCGAGGGGGACTACGAACTCACCGACACCTCGAGCGTCACCGATGCCATCCGGGCCGTGCCCACCGCCCGCGTGCCGTGCGGCAGCATCTGGATCCGCTCGCAGCGGTGGCGACAATCTTCGCCGGGCCTGCCGCGCCTGGCCGAATATAGGATGAAGGTGCGTTCGTCGGATGGCGCAGGCCTGCCGCCTTGGGCCCTCGGACGGCCGAACGAGCAAGAACGCCCCTAGTCAGGAACCAGACCCGATGGGATACGTTCGGAGTTGAACTTCACAGACGCCCACCCGAAGAGAAGGCCATGGACCAGTCACATACTCGGACATTGTTGATGATCGCCCGTTGGTTTCCGCCGGATACCGGCGTGGGCTGTTTTCGCCCACTCCGATTCTGCCGCGATCTGCCTGCCATGGGCTGGCAGTGTAAGGTCGTCGCGCTGGCGGAACCTTGCTGCACCTACCCCAAGGCCAGCTTCCTCGCGGCAATCCCTGAAGAGACCGAGGTCATCCGGTTTCATTGCGGGAATCTTGCCGGACACATGGAAAGGATCGCCGAGAGCCCTGCCACCGGCGCGATTCGCACGTTCTGCGCCAAAGCCGTGCGCAGGACGCTGCAGGAAATTCGCATGCCCGACATCCACGTCTGGAGCCTGAGGCGCCTCTTTAAGGCCATCCGGAAGACCCTCCAGCAGCGCTCCATCGATGCGATACTCATCACCGCCCCCCCGTTTTCCTGGATGACACTGACTGAAAAAATCAAGACGGTCTGCGATGTCCCTGTCATCCTGGACTTTCGCGATCCATGGACCTCTAACGTCCATCTCTATCACGGCCGGCGCGGGCGATGGTCACATCGGGCGGAACGCAGGACGCTTCGCGCCGCCGACGCCGCCATCTTCAACACCCCAGGCGCGATGGAATACTACGTCGAGACCTACAGCAATCTCGACCAGAGCCACTGGACCGTCATCACCAATGGCTTCGTCAAGGAGCAGATCGACGCCGTCGAGCCGGAGCGGCTCGACCGCACGACACTTGTCCATGGCGGGCCGGTGGGGGGGGGGATGCGAGCGGGGATGGTGTGCATGCTGGTCGATGCCATGGGCAAGCTCAAAGCCGCTGGAAAGATCACGCCTGCAACGTTCCGGTTCATTTCCTATGGTGACTGGCCGGCGAACGTCGCCGCGGCCGCCCGCGAGTGCGGTGTGGCTGAGATGATCGAATTCCGGGGGTCCCGAAGCCACAACGACGTGCTGGCCTCGCTGAAAGGAGCGGCTGGCCTGCTTCTGATGTTGGACGACCTTCACCCACGCCATGCGCCGGCAAAGATGTACGAATACCTGTACCTGGGTTCGGAAAAGCCGATCCTGATGATCGGTCCAGCCGACAGTGATGCGGCGCGCATCCTCCAACAGACCGGCGCCGGCATGACGGTAGGCGCGACCGTTGAAAGCATCATCGAAGGGCTCGAGACAGTGCTTACAGGCCGGTCGTCGGCCAACATCAACACCCAGGCCGTCATGGCCTACGAATCCAAGGCCCTCAGCCGAAAGCTGGCCGACCTGCTCGATGCTGTCATCAGCCGTGACTAAGCCAACCGGGCGCACGAACCGGTGGGGGCAGTCAGTCAACCCGACAAGCCGGGCGACGCGTTGGTCGTGCAAAGTTCCACCGCACCTTTCGCCGCTGGGTGGCCGCCGCGGAGGTGTGTTCGCTGCGTGAGGGCTCTGGCCTCGAAAAGGCCTATCTGGCTGGTGAAGGCCGCATGTATGTCCTTCGCCTGTTTGCGATCGAACGATGCTCTGCCGTATACAAATCAAGGTCGTCATCCAGGAAATCCGGAGTGATAGCCTGCGATCACGTCTGTGACTGAACGGCCCCTGGAGCCGATATATAATTCAATAATACAAAGGAGGTTACAGCCAGACCCAGACGATGGGTCTCCCGGCCAATCAGGCGGTGGCGCAATATGAGGCCCGTGGGCCGACCGGCCGCGGACGGAGGTGTTGACATCGGTTGCTGATCGGGCTCTGAGGAACGCATAATGAGCTGGAGATAAATACGTAGGACGGCTGATGCGCCCCTGGGGCTCGGAGGGTCCTAAACCCTTTTCCCTTTGATGCCGATGAAAGGTAATGCAGCGACACTGGCGCCGTCAGCGGCCCCGGACGAGCGGGGACCGTATGCGTACGTGGTCGCCATCGAGCATCTTAACCCGATTGGGACGGTAAACTGCCATCGTGGCAGGCTACCCAGAACCAACACAGCCTATCAAGCGTAACAACCAGTAACGGACGGACGCGGATCGATTCACAAGGCCTTGTATCAATGCGTGACGGCCAGGCCGCGTGGGATGGACGCCGCATCTGACGAATCATGACAGTTGCAAGTGTGCCACTCTTGTCCGACCAGCAGCTCGCCTATTATTACCCGGAGGCTGCCGACGAGTCCTTGGGTCCCCAGGCCAAGGTCCTCTCCTTGATCGCCGCAGGGATGTGGGGGATCGGGGGGCTGGCCGTCGTCGGGATGATGGCCGTGGGGCTAACCATACCGGCCATTCTCACGGTCGGGGCGCTCGGCTTTGTCGATTCCCTTATGCGGCGACGAGTGAGCGTCTACGCTCTGATCGGCGCCATCTGCGTGTTCCATTTGATCGGCCTGGTACCGGGGCTCGTCACGGTGGCCAGGCTGGTGGGCGCATGGGCGCTTATTCTGAGCGCTCCCCGTCTGCTGCGGTCGATGGATACAAGGCGCATAGACCCCATCTTCAAATGGGTGGTCCTGTTCGTCATTTTGGGCGTCGTCTCCTTCCCTCTGAGTCCGAGGCCACTATTCTCATTGCTGGGCAGCGCCACGATGGTCCAAGTTTACTTGGTCCCGGCGGTCATGGGAGTCTGGCTGACGTGCCGACGCTACCGGAACATGGGTCTAATGGTGCTGGTCGGCTTTACCACGCTCCTTGCCGTCCAGCAAATCCGCACCGGATCGCCTGAAATTGTCGAAACCTACCGTCGCGCAGAAGCGGAGACGTTCACGGAATCCGCTAAGGTCGACATCAACGAGATGGCCCGTCTGATGTCGATCGGCGTCTTCAGCGCGATCTATCTGTTCTTGTCCACCAAAGGGATGGTGAAGAAAGGCCTTTGTGTCTTCTTCGGCATGGTCCTGTGTATTGGGATCGTGATCGGTAAATCCCGCGCGTGCTATGTTGCCGTCCCAATGGCGGTCATGTTGGGAATCCTCATGGCCCGCCGGGCCAAGATAGGCAAACGATTGGCGGCGGCGCTGGTCGCGGTTTTCCTAACCGTGGTGGTGTTCTTTGTCAGCAGTCAGTTCGGGTTCCTGGGGATTGGCATCAAGCAGCGTTTCGACAGTATTTTTGAACAAGGGATCGAAGCCGGGGCGCGCAACGTCTACTGGTCCGCCTATGTTCGCGTGTCCGCCGCGCGGGGGTTCATGCCCTACGGCCTACAGGGCATGCGCTTCAGCGAGAAAGCCAACCTCTTAGGAATCACAGGCCACGTTGCTCACAACGATATGATCGACATCCTGGCCGCTCTAGGCCTGCCGGGCTTGGTCTTGTTCCTGGGCATCCATGGTCATCTGTTTCGGCGCATCAGACGAATGCGTGGGCACTGGGAGCAGATGCTGGCGGGCATGTTCTGGATATTCATGCTCACGGCGGGCATGACGCAGATGGATTTCCTGCGGAAGTATTACGGCCTGGTCTTAGGGCTGCTTCTGGTGATGATTCGGATAGATGAAAAGGACCGACGGGTCGAGCAGGCCCGTTTGTCCTACTCCTATGCGCTGGCGTATCAACAGACCCAAGGGGAGGCCACCGGCGGCGAACCACCGGGGGGGTGATAGACTTGCCCGTCAATCGCACGAGACCTTTGTCGACGAGAAGTTCGAAAGATACATTGACAATGATGCACATGAACGCCAGGACGTTCGCGGTTGCGCAGATTGTGGGTAGTCTTGATGTCGGCGGGACCGAAGCCACGGCGGTCGCCTTCGCCAACGCGCTCGCCCGGCGGGGGCTTGCCTCCCATCTGGTGTCTCTAAGGGAGGGCGGCGAACTGGCCGCGAAGGTCGACCCGCGCTGCATTGGGCGGGTCCGCAGCTACCTCCGCCGTAACCACATCACCGTTGCGCACTGCCATGGGCGCTCCCCCGCCTATATTCTGACCGTCCTGCGGTGTTTCACGGGGCTGCGCTGCGTGCTGGCCTTCCACGACCATTTCGGGACCGTCGGAGATTTTCCAGGTTACCAACTCTTGGATTCGATCCTGCTGCGGGGGGTGGACATGTATTACGCTGTCTCCAGGCCCCTGCAGGCCCGGGCCAAGAGGCTCTTGGGCATGACGGACAACGTGTGCCAATTCATTCCAAACGGCGTGGAAGCTTCTCAGCACCCTCACCGTTTTACCCAGGGCCATATGGTGATTCAGGTCGGGAACATCCTGCCGGTCAAGGACCATGACACCGCACTCCGCGCCGCGGCGATTCTTCGGCAGCACGTGCCCGACTTGCGATGGTTGTGCATTGGTCACATGCGAGACCATGTGGCCGATCATGTCCGCAGCTTGATGCGGACCCGAGAGCAGCTTGGCCTGACCGATTGTGTGGAGTTCCTCGGGCTCCGCGCTGACGTTCCCGATCTGCTCAAACAAGCCGACGTTGGCGTAATGACCAGCCGCATGGAGGCGCTGCCCGTGGCCCTGCTGGAGTACATGGCCGAGGGATTGCCGACCGTCGTCACGGCCGTCGGCGAGTGCGGCAGCATTGTCCAGGCCGCTCAATGCGGGCTGGTTGCCGCCCCCGGCGATGCCGAGGCCATTGCCGCGCATCTGCAGGCGATTCTCACGGATCGCGAGCGGGCCTCGCGGCTCGGCGAAGCCGGGCGGGCCTATGTCATGCGGCACTATAGCCTCGACGCTATCGCGGACCGGATCGAAAAGACCTACCGAAAACTGCTGCGACAAAGAGGCCTGTCCCCCCGATGAACCAGTCCATGCCCGCCCAGCCGTCTCGGCGACATCGGCATTGGGACCAGGTCCCTTGCGGCTGACCGCCGCCGCGTGATCCCGAATAGAAGGGTGAACCCATCGGCTAAGGATCATCACTTGACAGGCCCGGCTTCATAGAAGGGATAACACGTTCGATCCTATAGCGTCACCGAATATGATTGCAGCCAGTCAGCCAGTCGATAGAACAACCAAACAAACGAGGCGGCTCGTTGGTTGCCTTGCAAGCCTGAATCAATTGTCTTTTTCAGTAACTTCATGTCAAATAGTCCGAGGTCTCTGACACAGGAACTGTCGGCAAGATCAAGGACCGGCTCTTTGAGGCAATTGCTGAGCCAACGGGAATAGGGAACTCCAAATCCTTTCTTGGGCGCGTCCAAGACAAAATCAGGCACGATCCCTCGCATCGCTTTTCGGAATAGGTGTTTCTTTTCGCCCTTATGGACTTTGTATTCTGAAGGCAGACTAAGGACATACTCAGAAAAACCTTTGTCGAGAAATGGCACACGTACCTCCAGCGAATGAGCCATGGTCGGCTTATCTACTTTTTCCAGGAACTTATCCGGCAAGAGCACAAGTGTGTCCAGAAGCAACGCTTGCTGTAATCTGTCCATCCCTGGCTCAAAGTCCCGAAGGAGTTCCCGGTGACGCTGATAGGGATCCAGTTGAGACAGCTGCTCCAGAAAGGCTGGCGCAAAAACACCCCAGGGAATCTCGTTCTTGTCCAAACCGGTCAAGATCGCGCATCGGCGAGCCCGGTCTTTCGCGAAGGCCTGCTCAAACCATTTTTGGTATCGTTTGGGCATGAGTTTGTAGATGTTTGAATGATACAGCGGTGCAAGAAAACAGCGCCCCTTACGAGCATATTTGTCCAACATGAGCAGATGTTGGTAGCGCTGATAGCCACCTAAAACCTCATCTCCCCCATCGCCTTGCAAAACGACTTTTATTTTGCCTGAAACCGCCTCGGCGAGTAAATAAAGCGGAATGTTGGCTGCATCACCAAACGGTTGGTCGTGAGCGAGAGTCAATCGATGGAGTACGGAAATAAGTTCCCCGCTGCCAACGTGCATTTCATGGTGTTGTGTACCAGCCGATTCGGCGACCCTTTTCGCCAACGGCAATTCACTCGATTCAGCAAAGTCAAAATCGACAGAAAAGGTCGATAACTGTTTCCCCATCCGACGACCGGCGATCATTGCGATGGATGAAGAATCGATTCCTCCGGACAAAAACAGCCCTACCGGAACGTCACTGACTAGGTGAGCCAGGACTGCTTCTTCGAACAGTTCGCCAATGCGTTCGATCGCCACCGATTCGGAGTCGCTGCATGGGGGCACATCCAGAGGACTCCAGTATTGTTTTGTCGTATAGTTCCTATTGGCGTAATGCAAAATATGGCCGGGCAGTAAATATCGAATCCCCTGATAGAACGTAGATTGACCGAGTGGGGTCTGAAAAAAGAAATATTCCAATAAGCCTTGCAGATCGATTGTTGTCAAATCTGGGGCCGACAACAAAATCGCTTTTATCTCAGAGCCAAATGTAATGGCCCCACTTGAATGGTGAGCATAGTAGAGAGGTTTGATTCCAAACCGATCACGAGCAAGGGTAAGCCGCTTTTCCCGGCGATCCCAAAAAGCTACGGCGAACATACCATTGAGTCGAGGGAAGACCTCATCTCCCCACCGGGAAAACCCCTGCAGTAAGACCTCGGAATCGCCATGGCTGGTGAAGACGTGTCCGAGCGCCTGAAGCTCTTTCCGTATGTCTTGAAAATTATATATCTCACCATTGTAAACCATGACAAATCGTTGATCCGGTGAGGCCATCGGCTGGTTAGCCGCCTCAGAGAGATCCAGAATACTCAGGCGTGCATGACCCAGCGCGACATCACCGTCGGTCCAATGATTTTGCGAATCGGGACCTCGATGGGCAATGGCGCGGACCATTTCCTCAATCACCTCGATTCTCTGTTCGCTACTGACAAAGCCGCAAATGCCACACATATAACAATTCCTTCAAATCACTGATTGAGTTTACTGTACTTTGCGAAAGGGCATCGTTCATTTATACGCCAACGGCGGAACCGTCAGCGGGAAAAGAATAAGCAAGCAGGGCTACGTCCAATTATCGAAGACGCCGCAATCGCTTGGTTCTGTAGGATTGTTCTGCCAACACATCAAGCCTGTGATCTCTGGTGACGTCACTTGCCCTGACGAGCCGCTATAGCGCGGCAATAAGCCTTCGCGTGGCCATCGGCCATCTGCTCAAAAGAGTAGGCTTCCTGGGCGACCTGTCGAGCCGCTCGGCTCATCTGCAGAGCAAGAGTGGGATCGGTCAAAATAGCCTCGACCCGGTCTACGGCGTCATCGAGATTTCTGCTCTGGCACAAATAACCGGTTTGGTCGTGGCGGACCAGTTCTTCCGAGCCGCTGATCCGCGTGGCGACGACCGGCAGACCAGACGCCATCCCTTCTAAGATCGCATTGGACATCCCCTCAACTACCGAGGTGGACAGCAGTAGATCGCTGGCTCGCAAAATGTCCGCCACATCCGTCCGATCGCCCAACAGCCGAATCCGACCATCCGCGTCGCCAAGCTCATTCAGTCGATTCCGCATCTCATCGAGCATCGGTCCTCCTCCGATACCCAGAAAGACCGCTTTGGGATTGCCAGTTGTAACTTTGGAGGCCACTTCCAGAAACATCGGCCAATTTTTCGCCGGCTTCATAGAACCGACCGCGCAGATCACAAGGGCGTCCGCGTCAATCCCTAAAGCCGTTCGCATCGCAGTCTGATCACCGGGGCGGAACTTCTGGCAATCCACACCATTGTCGATGACTATCATGTCCGAACCATCGCTCTTGAGACGCTCAGCCCAGACATCCCGGACCCGCAAAGAATTGCAAATGTATACGTCGGCATACCGATCAAGGAACCGATCCAGTCCCACCCCACCAGGCCAAGTATGGACTTCACTGCTGCGAAACGAAACCACCGTGGGGACCCGTCGTCGGGTCATCATCTCAGCTAACCGCCCCCACAGGCCAGAACTCATCAGCCAAGCATGCATTACGTCAAACGATCTTGTCTTGACCAGTCGATTCAGTCGCCGCTGAAAGCCCATGTCAATGCCGCGATGCTTGTCCAGGCAGACGATCTCGCAGCCCGCCTTGGTGAGCCCATCGATAATGTCTGGATCTCCACCCGACCAAAATACCCCCACGATGTGCTCAAATTGCGGAGCGGGCATCCGCTGAAGCATCGCCATCAATTGAAGCTCCGCGCCGCCGCGATGCAACTGACCGATCAAATGGAGTATTCGCATCGTTCGTCGTAATCACTTGCATGGATACAGAAGTATCATCAACGCTCTCTGCCTCCCAATCCGATCGGACAGAATGCTAACTGCGCCTCAAGTTCATGTCAATCAGAGACCTGCCCATGTCGTAACCGACAGCTCCCTGTGATCTCCTCCCTGTTTTTTGATCCAGGTTACGTGTGAGTCTGTTAGGTTATGGTTCGCATTCATAGGAGACCAGAGAATGAAGCAGAAGCGATTTACTGAAGAGCAGAAGGCCTTTTGCCTTGCGGCAGGCGGACCCGGGCGTGCCGATGAAGTGCTCGGCCTCCAGGTTAAAGCTGCCAAACGCGATGAAAGGTCGGGCGCTCGGCAACTGTTCTTTCATCCAAAGGGCATAGCCGGCCGGGCCTACGTCGTGCGGCACTACAGCCTCGACGCTATCATGGATCGGATCGAAAAGACCTACCGAAGACTGCTGCGACAAAGAGGCCTGTCCCCCTGATGAAACGGTCCATGCCCGCCCAGCCGTCTCGGCAACATCGGCATTAGGATCGGGGCCCTTGCGGCTGGACTGGGCGCGGGAGTATCTTTCAAGTCTCGCGTCAGCTGTCTGAGCGACAAGAGCGATACAATCGTCCGCTAACAAGTAGGAGTTGACACAATAGCTTTCTGGCAGAACAAGCGAGTACTGGCGACGGGCGCCGATGGGTTCCCGGGATACACGATCCATGATGTCCCTGTTCGACGGAGCACCTTCGTGCTGCCCGGCCTGGGGCCCGGTCGTCGCATCCACAGACTGCTCGATGCGCTCCAGCCCGATGTCGTCCACGTGCAGGCCGAGCCGACACTCATTGACGCCCGGCGGCACCCATCCGTACTGACGGTCCATGGCTTCGCTGAGCGTGATACCTTGTTCGCCGATCATGGCCTTCGCCGCGTGCGATCGTGGGTGGCGAAGCGCCTGATGTATCCTGCCCGGGCGCGATTTCGCCACATCATCGCGCTGACCGGCTACGTCCGACAGCAATTGGAAAGCTATTGCCGACGAAGCGAGTTCCATTTTGTCCCCAACCCCGTCGACTCTCGCTTTTTTGACCACAGGCGAACCGAGAGCGGGCCGGTGGCATTTTTCGCCGGACGGTTTCGTCCCTTGAAGAACATTCACGGCTTGATCGAGGCCGTGGGCCTACTGGCCCGCCAGGGCGTGGCCTGCGAACTCCGCTTGGCTGGCCCCAAACACAACGATACCTATTCGGCCCACCTCGACGAACTGATCGTGCGCCACGGACTTTCCGATCACGTCGTCTTCCTGGGGCAGCTTGACCGGGAACAACTTATGCGCGAAATGTCCCGAGCCCGTTGTGTTGTCTTGCCTTCGTTTCAGGAATCCTCGCCCATGGTCCTGCCCGAGGCGGGCGCGACAGCGCACCGAACTTGTCCAGCCAGAGGTCGTCGCACGGAACACACTGGCGGTCTACGACCGGGTCATCGCCGACTGGCGGGCCCGAAAAGGCCGGTCGTGATGATCCGGATCGGGGGGGAACTGGTCCAGGACGCCCATCTTCGTGGTGTTTATAGCCAGGCAGTAGAATTGCGAGTTGGACGATAAGTGGGAATGACCGTATCCCACCAGGACAAGACATCGGAAAACAGGCCCGAAGCGACTTGCGGAACGATGAACGATGCCTCGAGAATCTCTTCATCGCCACGGCCGGATGTGGCGATTATCGGTGGCTACCCGCCGCCTTATGGCGGAGTCTCTGTGCACATCGAGCGGCTGCACGGGTACCTGCAAAGCCAGGACTTTCCGTTCATCCTATACGACGCGTATCGCCGGACCCGGCGGGATAACATTGTCCCCCTCGGCTGGCCAAAGATTGTCAGCTATCTCTGGAGAATCCTGACCACGCCGGCCAAGGTGGTCCATCTTCACACCAGCCGAAATTTCATCCGCGTGCTGGCGACGTTTGCAGCGATGCTGGGCAGAAAGAAACTGGTGATCTCCGTTCACGGATCGAGTCTCGCCAACGGCTACGGCAAAGGGAGCAACGCCCTCGGCCGGGCCATGACCAGCTGGGCCATGCGACGGGCGGGCCACGTCGTCGCCGTCAACCCCGAGATCGCCGAACTGTGCAAGACAATCGGCCTGGCGGCAGATCGTGTTACGATCCTACCGGCATTTATCCCCCTCCCGCCTGACCGGATCGGCCCGGAGCGGATTCCGGCCGAGGCCCGGGCGTTTATCGAGACTCACTCGCCGACGCTGGTCGGGGCCGGCTGGTTTGGGACGATTGTCAACGGTCAGGATGTCTATCAGTTTAACTTCATGCTGCGAGCCTTGGCTCAGCTGCGGGAGAAGCACCCCAACACGGGGCAGGTGCTGCTGATCAGCGGCACACACGATGAGGCCTTCCGACAGCAGACGCTTGCGCTGCGAGATGAGCTCGGCCTGGCCGACGCCGTGATGGTCGTCGACGGCGTGAGGACCGACGTGGCCTGTTCAATCTACCAAGCCTGCGATGTGTTCGTTCGCCCGACGACCACCGACGGCGATTCGGTGGCGCTGCGGGAAGCCCTGCACCTGCATAAGCCGTGTGTCGTCTCGGACGCTATACCCCGTCCTGAAGGGTGTCAGGTCGTGGCCACCGGCGATCTGGCGCAATACGTCGCGCAGCTCACGGCTATGCTTGATGACTTGCCGGCCGCGACAGCGGAGCTGAAACGCTTGCAAAAGCCCCTTTCAGGCCCTGAAGTCTACTTGGACGTGTATCGATCTCTCTTGGCGGATTAATTCTCGGTAAGGATGAGCAGTGGATACTGCCGGCACATTCTATAATCACTCGTCGATCTGGATTCAGAATCCGGCCTGCACGCTGCAAGGCCGAAACATCAATCGCACGCGTGCAATGCGGAGTTTCGCCAGTTGCTGGCGTTCTCGGAAGCGCCCCAGTGGTGGCCAACAGGGCCTGGTTGGGACCATCGTAACAAGAAAGCAATATCGCGAGAGCGTTGGCGCCTCGCGAGCGAAAGAGCATCACAATGGCTGAATCACGTCGTTTCAAGCTGTACAGTAAACTTCCCGTCTGGCTGCAGAATGTCTCCTGTAGTATTGCGGGCCTTAAGATGCGACGCGAGCGTTTCGGTCCGACCTTTCGGAAGTTCTTAGCGTCGCTCCAGGAGTCTGAGTGGTGGTCGCTGGCTGAGTTGAAGAACTATCAGGACGAGCGGCTGCGGTTTGTGATTGCCTACGCCTACAAGAATGTCCCCTTCTATCGCGAGGTGATGGACGAGCGGAAGCTCATCCCGGCGGATATTCGCACCGCAGAGGACCTGCCCAAACTTCCTATCCTGACCAAGAATATCCTTCGCGACAGGGCCGCCGATTTGATCTCCCGAGCGATCCCACCCAAGAAGATGACGATCGGGCACACCGGTGGAACGACCGGTAAGTCGTTGACGCTGTACTATGACAAGGATTCGATACCGATGTTTTGGGCGGCGGGTTGGCGTCAGCGGATGCGATTTGGCCTGGCGCTGAACGACGAGTATGCGGGTTTCGCCGGGCGCAATGTCGTGCCGCTCAATGTGATGGCCCCACCATTTTGGCGACGGAACCTGCCTTTGCACCAGACCTATATCTCCTGCCATCACATGACGCAGAAGAATATGCCTATCTTGGCGAGGTACCTACAGAAACGGAAGATCACGTATTATGTGGGCTATCCGTCGGTGATCTATCTGTTCAGCCAATACCTCATCGAGACGGGCCAACAACTACCCCATCCGCCCAAAGTTATTTACAACGTGGCTGAAACCCTCCTGCCACACCAGCGGCGTTCCATGCAGGAGGCCTTTGGCCCCGATTGCCACATTACCGACCAGTACGGCGCCAGTGAGTACGTCGTCAATATCAGCGCTTGTCAGATGGATCGGTTCCATGTGGACATGGAATACGGAGTCAGCGAATTTGTCCCGCTTGTGAACATGCCCTCCAACGTTCGACGGATTGTGGGGACGGGCCTGTGGAATCTGGCCATGCCGCTGATTCGCTACGACATCGGCGATATTGCGACCCTCCCGGAAGACCCGTCCGAGGAGTGTTCTTGCGGGAGGAAGCTGCCGATGGTGGACAAGATTGACGGCAGAATCGAAAGCTACATCATCACGCCCGATGGTCGCCAGGCCGGCCGGCTGGACTTCCTGTTCAAGGACAGCCCTGGGATCGAGGAAGCCCAACTGATTCAGAGCGAACTCAAATCGGTGACGATCAAGATTGTCAAGAACGACAAATACCACGCAAAGGACGAAGAAAAGTTGCTGGCGGACCTGAAAACATACCTTGGACCCGTGATCCGTTTCGATTTGGAATACGTCGACGAAATTCCGCGTACCGCCAATGGTAAATTCCGGCAGATTGTTTCGACCCTTTTCAAGGACCAACAGGCCTTGGACTAGGCACGTCTGGGGTCGCTGGAGCAGTTGGTCGTATCGGTGGCGCGTGGGGGCGCATACTGCCGCTAACGCCCGGGCTCCGAGGCGCCTCCTGGTGGCATTCACTTTGACCTCGCTGTTTTGGTCGGTATACTCAAAATCGCTCAGCATTTCCAGGACGCAGAATGCGGGAAGTTCCGCGCGGTGATCAGTAATATTGAAGACAAACATCTGGCGGAGATGGGGCGCATCAAGCCCCTGATCGATGACGCCGCCGGTCAGGCGAGACAGCTATGAAACAAGTGCTTCAGAATCTGCGGAGCGGCGCGACGACCGTTGACGAGGTCCCCCGGCCGGGGCTGGGCGCCAACGATGTCCTTATCAAGACGCGGCGGAGCCTGATCTCCGCTGGCACGGAGCGGATGCTGGTGGAATTCGGCAAGGCCGGGCTGATCGGCAAAGCCCGAAGTCAGCCGGACAAAGTCAAGCAGGTGCTCGATAAGATCAAGACCGATGGCCTGCTGCCGACGCTCGAGGCGGTGTTCAATCGCCTGGATGAACCCTTGCCGCTGGGTTACTGCAATGCCGGCGTGGTGTTGGAAGTTGGCTCGAAGGTGACGGACCTGGAGGTTGGTGACCGTGTGGTTTCCAACGGCCCGCACGCCGAGGTTGTGTGTGTGCCGCATACGCTGTGTGTGAAGATTCCCGATAATGTCAGCGACGATCAGGCTGCCTTTACGGTGCTCTCGAGCATCGGACTGCAGGGCATTCGCCTGCTGGCTCCGGCGCTGGGTGAAAAGGTGGCGGTTTTCGGGATGGGGCTCATCGGCTTGGTGGTCGTGCAGTTGCTGCGTTCCAGCGGCTGTGAGGTGCTGGGCGTGGACCTCAATCCGGATCGGCTGGCGCTGGCCAAGGCGTTCGGCGTCGAGACGGTCAACGTCGCCCAGGGCGCGGACCCCATTACCGCGGCGATGTCCTGGACGCAGGGCAAAGGCGTCGATGGCGTGTTGATTACGACGGCTACCAAGAGCGACGAGGTCGTCCACCAGGCCGCCGAAATGAGCCGCAAGCGGGGCAAGATCGTCATGGTGGGCACGGCGGGCATGAATCTGCGACGCGCGGACTTTTACGAAAAAGAGCTGAGCCTTCAGCTGTCGTGCTCTTACGGCCCCGGCCGGTATGATGAGACCTACGAGCAGGCGGGGCAGGACTATCCCTACGCCTTCGTCCGCTGGACCGAGCAGCGGAACATGCAGGCGATTTTGTCGGCCCTGTCTGCGAGGCGGTTGGTTGTGGGTGATCTCATCACGCACCATTTTGATCTGGCTGACGCCCCAGAGGCCTACGAGAAGGTCACCAACGATCCGCACGCTCTGGGCGTGCTCCTGCAATACGGCGAGGCCCCGGATGTGTCGCGTGTGCTCGAGATCGCCGGCGCCGTCAGTGCTGGTGCGGGCAAGGCTGTGGTGGGCGTTATCGGTGCGGGCAACTTCACAAAAGTGACGCTCATGCCCGCGTTGGCCAAGACCGACGCGGAGATCGCGTGGGTGGCGAATCTTCGAGGGATCGGCTCCGCCCATCTGGGCCGAAAGTTCAACACCGGCGCCGCGACGACAGACTACAAGCAAGTGCTGGCTGATGACCGCGTGGATGCCGTGCTAATCACCGTCCGCAACAACATGCACGCCGCATTTGCGGCTGAGGCCCTGGAGGCGGGCAAGCACGTGTTCGTCGAAAAGCCGATGGCCATCGACGCGCCGCAACTGCGAACCCTCATCGACACCTACCGCCACGTTGGCGATCGGCAACTGATGGTGGGGTTCAATCGACGGTTTAGCCCGCACACCAAGAAAATCAAGCAACTGCTCGCCGGCCGAAGCGAGCCGGTAGCCATGCAGATGACCATCAACGCCGGCGCCATGCCGCCGGACAACTGGAACCACGATCCCACCGTCGGCGGCGGGCGCATCATCGCCGAGGGGTGCCACTTTATCGATCTGATGGTGCACCTGGCGGGCAGCTGTGTCGAGACGGTCTCCGCGGGCATGTTCGGCCCGGGCGCGGCGATCCAGAACGACAAGATGTCGATTACGATGACCTTCGCCGACGGCTCGGTCGGCACGGTGCACTACCTGGCCAACGGCCCCAAGAGCTTCCCCAAGGAAACGCTGGAGGTCTTCAGCGAGGGCCGCGTCCTGCGGATGGATAATTTCCGCCGGACGCGGGGATTTGGCTTTAAGGGCTTCAACAAGTTCAAGACCCGTCGGCAGGACAAGGGCCACCGCGGGGAGATGCAGGCATTTGTGGACCTCGTCGCTCAAGGCGGCGAACCGTTGATCCCCATGGCTGAACTTGTCAACGTAACGTTGGCGTCGCTGGCGGCGATGACGGCGGCGGGGGAACACCGCACCGTGGTGCTGGCCGACGAATACAAGGACCTGCTCAGCGCGGAAAACTAGGCCGGATGAATCCCTGGACGAAAGCGTGGTACATCCTGCGATACCTTGGGCCACGGATCGTGTGGCTGCGTCTTGGGGTCTATGCGGCAAAGCTGACCGGACGGTCGAATCGCATCTTCGCGCCGCGTCCGTGGGCGGAGATGTCCCTGCGGGCCATGGGTGGGCCTGGCATCGCCGAAACACCCGCCGACTACGCCGCGTGGAAGCGTGACCACCTGCCGCCGTTCTTGTTCGAGCCGGGCAAGCCGCCGGCGATTCCAGACAGCATTCGTAATGGGCCCCGCACCCGCCAGCCGAGTCAGGCCGATCGCCTGGACCTTCTCCAGCAAATGCGGTGTGTATACTTTTTCCACACCCCTTCTCCCGAACCGATCGACTGGTACCACAACCCGTTCACCCAGCAGCGTAGCGATCCGTCGAAGACCTGGTCGGCCATCCCCGATTACCTGCCCGAGCAGGGCGACCCGCGCACGCTGTGGGAGCCCAGCCGGGGAGCGTGGGCGATCGACTTGGCCCGTGCGAAGGCATGGACCGGCGCCGATCAGGGCGAGGTGCTGTGGCGTTGGATGGACTCCTGGATGGACGCCTGCGAGCCGTACAAAGGCTTTCAATGGAAGTGCGGGCAGGAGGCATCGGTCCGGCTGATTGCGGTCCTGCTCGGCGTGTGGGCCCATCTGGACAGCCCCGCCATGACCGACGACCGCTGGGTCCAACTGGCCCGATTCGCTTGGGCGACGGGCTATCGCGTGGCGCATCACATCAAGTACGCGGTCTCGCAAAAGAACAACCACGCCATGAGCGAAGCGGTCGGCCTGATGTTGGTGGGCCACTTGTTCCCCGAACTGGCCGGCGCACACACGTGGTGGCGCCAGGGGCGGAAGATCCTGGTCCGGGAACTCAAGCGCCAGTGCTACGCCGACGGCAGCTATCTGCAGCAATCGATGAACTACCACCGCGTGATGATGCACGCGGGGATGCTGGGGGTCCGCCTGGCGGAGTTGGCGGGTGAACCGCTGGAAAGGGAGGTCTATGACATCCTCGGCCGAAGTGCGCGGTTCCTTTTCGAGATGTCCGAACCGATCACCGGCCAGTTGCCGCTTTACGGTAACAACGACGGTGCGTATGTCCTGCCGCTGAGCGAATGCGACTTCACGGACTTTCGGCCTGTGATTCAGGCGGGGCATTACCTGGCGACGGGTAAGCGTCTGCTCCCGCCCGGGCCCTGGGATGAGGATCTGCTCTGGCTGTTCGGCCAAGACGCCGTGGACGCTCCCTCCGAGCCTTCCACCCAGCCAGCCAGCGCCCGCTTCGACATCGGCGGGTATTACACGCTACGTCAGGACCATAGCTGGCTGATGACGCGGTGCCACACCTACCGCGACCGCATGGGCCACTGCGATCAACTGCATGTGGACTTGTGGTGGCGAGGGGTCAACCTGCTTCGGGACTGCGGGACGTATCAATACTACATACCGGGGCGGGAAGATTTGGAGCGGCACTTTGGGTCGATGGCGGCCCACAACGTGGTCCAGCTCGATGGGGTTGACAGCGGCCAAAAGGTCAGCCGATTCCTCATCTTCCCGTGGGGTAAGGCCCATGTCCGACACGCCGAACTTAATCGCCCGGAGGACGTACCATATTTTGAAGGCGAGCATTACGATTACGACCGCAAACCGTGGTCCGTGCGGCACCGGCGAGCGATCCAGGCTTTACCGGACGGCAGTTGGCTGATCGTCGATGACTTGCTGGGCGCCGGCGCACATGACGTGCGACATTGGTGGCATTTGGCGGATGTGCCCGTTGAACTCGAGCCGGACAAGGCGGCGGTGCAGCTTCGATTGCCTGACGAGACAGTCAGTTTGGCGATGGCGACGGCAGGTGGGCGGTTCAATAACTTTGAGATCATCCGCGGACGCGATGTCGATGGGCAGGTGCAGGGCTTTGCCTCGCCGTATTACGGCCAGGCGCAGCCGATTGCGGTCATCCAGGCTGACGTCGTGCATGCCAACTTGCCGCTTCGGATTCTGACGGTGATTTCGCAGGGCGCCCCAGCGGCGATCGAGCGGACAGAATCCTCCAAGAATGGAGAAATATGGCAAATCGAGACGGCCAATACATCGATATTAATAGAAATGGCAACCCTCGAGCTTGCCGCCTCGCGAATGGTCAGGCAAGTGTCTCTGCGGTAGCAGCGGCTGACCATGATCGGAGATTGGGATGAAGATCAGTATTTTCGGTATGGGTTACGTTGGCGTCGTCAGCGGCGCCTGCCTGGTGCGCGACGGGCATGACGTCATGGGCGTGGATCCGGTCGTCTCCAAGGTTGCCGATCTGGCTGAAGGGCGGTCGCCCATTCAGGAACCCGGCATCCCTGAACTGCTCGCCGCCGGTCACCAAGCAGGCCGCCTGACCGCCTCGACCGACCCCGTCAAAGGGGTCCGCGATGCGGACATGATCTGGATTTGTGTCGGGACGCCCTCCGAGCCTGACGGCGGAATCAACTTGTCCTACGTCCAGGCCGCCCTCGGTGAAATCGGCCGAGCGATGGCGGAGACGAAACACCACCCCCTGATCGTGCTACGAAGCACGTCGCTGCCGGGCACCACAGCCGGCACGGCCATCCCGATCCTCGAAGCCGCCACCGGCGGAAAGGTCGGCAAGGACTTCGACGTGGTCTTCCATCCGGAGTTTCTGCGGGAAGGGACGGCGGTGGCGGACTTTGACGATCCGCCAAAAATCGTCATTGGCGAGGCCCGCCCCGGGGCCGGCGAGTTGCTGCTGAAGGTCTACGAGAACTACCCCGGCCCGCGATTCCAACTGGAACTCGGCGAGGCGGAGATGGTCAAATACTGCGACAATCTCTTCCATGGCCTCAAGCTGACATTCGCCAACGAAGTAGGCTCCGTGGCCAAGAGCGTCGGCATCGACAGCCGAAGGGTCGCCGAAGTCTTCTGTGCCGACAGGAAACTGAATATCTCCGAGAAGTATCTCCGGCCGGGATTTGCTTACGGCGGATCGTGCCTGCCGAAGGACCTGAAGGCCATTCTGCGATTCGCCTCGCTCCATGCGATCAACGTCCCCATGCTTCAGGGCATTCTCGAAAGTAACATCGTGCAGATCGACAACTTTGTCCGGCGCGTGTTGGCTCACCAGCCCACGACGGTCGGCATGGTGGGAGTGGCCTTTAAGCCCAACACCGACGACATGCGCGAAAGCCCGTTCATCAAGGTCGCCAAGGCGATGGTCGGTGAGGGGATCGGCCTGAAGATTTACGATCCGTGCGTGCAGACGGACAAGCTCATCGGCGCCAACAAGGAGCAGGTCCAGCGGGCGCTGCGGCACCTGGAAGAGTTCCTTGTGGGCAATCTATCCGACCTGGGCGATTGCGATATGATCCTGATCAACCACGCGACGGTTGATGCCGCCCAGGTCCAGGCGTGGCTGGCCAAGGGCATCAAGGTGATGGACCTGGCCAACATCGCCGGCGTGGACCGTCACATGGACGGATACGAAGGCATTTACTGGTAGGCGGCCAACGCAGACAAGGCGACACGATGCACATCCTCTATCTTCACCAATACTTCGTAACCCGCAAAGGCACGACGGGAACACGCTCGTACGAGTTCGCTCGGCACCTGGTCCGCCAGGGCCATCAAGTGACAATGATGACCTCCGGTCTGGACAACGACGAGTTCCCCGTGCCGTCCGGCCAGGAGCGTATCGAGGCGATGTGTGACGGCATTCGAGTCGTGGCTGTGGCTGCCGGCTACAACGATCCGGGCAAAGGGACCGGCATGGGCGGTGCGCGCCGAATGTTAGAGTTCGGCCGGTTCGCCCGCAAAGTCGCCCAACTGGGTCGGAGTGAGCCTCGCCCAGACATCGTCTTCGCCACCCACACACCGCTGCAGATCGGCTTGGCCGGGATGAAACTGTCTCGGCATTTCGACGTGCCTTTCGTTTTCGAGGTCCGCGATCTGTGGCCCGAGGGGATGGCGAACGTCGGGGCGCTGACCAACCCGCTGGCCATCTGGTACCTTCGCCGAATGGCCAGGAAGATTTACCGCGCCGCCGATCACATCGTGGCGCTGTCGCCGGGCATGAAGCAGGGCATCCTGCGATACGGCATTGCCGATCAATGCGTGACGGTCATCACCAATGGCAGCGACATGGACCTGTTTCGGCCGGACCTTGACGGCTCGGCCTCGCGTCAGCGATTGGGGTTGGGCGACCGTTTTGCGGCCGTTTACTTTGGCGCCCTGGGGTACAACAACGGTTTGGGGTACGCCATCGAGGCTGCGCGCGTGCTGAAGGAGCGCAAGCGAGACGACATTGTCATTGTTCTGCACGGCGGTGGGGGAAAACGCGATGAGCTTCAGGCCCTGGCAGCCCGGTACGGCCTGGACAATGTCGTGTTCAGCGACCTGGTGCCGGACAAGGCCGAAGTGGCCCGTATTGTCGCCGGATGCAACGCGTGCATGACGATCTACCGGGCGACCAAGGAACACAGCTGGTCGCCGAACAAGATGTTCGATGCCCTGGCGGCCGGCCGGCCGGTGCTCATTAACGTGCCGGGCTGGTTGGGCGAGACCATCGAGAACAACGGGTGCGGCAGGTACGTTGACTGCCATCGTCCCGAGGCCCTGGCCGACGCCCTGGAGGAGCTATCCGGCGACCCAGAGCTGTGCCGGCAGATGGGCCAAAACGCACGGGCCCTGGCCCAGCGCGACTTCGCCCGTGACAAGCTCGCCAGTCGATTGGAGACCGTCCTGCAGGACGTCGCGGCCAAAGGCGAACACGATTCCACCGGAGGCTAGGAAGATCGGGCGGTGTCAATGACGTACACCTTCATCGGCAGGCCGTGATGTTCGCGCTGTAGGGCCAACTCGAACCCGCACCGTTCGTAGAATGCGTTGGCCGTGTCGTTGCCTGCCCAGACCGCTACCTTGAATCGGTCAATCCCTCGCCGCCTGAACTCCTCGACGGCCGCCGCCACCAGCGCCTGGCCCACGCCTCGCCCGCGGGCGGATTCATCCACCGCGATACTCAGCATCTCCGCTGCCGGTACGTCGGTTCCCACGTCGGCTGGGTAGCGAAGCGTCTGCCACAGGCGCTTGATGACCGACCAGCGGAACATGAAACGCACCAGCGGCAGTGCCATCAGAATCCCGCGCCGAAGCAGGCTTTGCTTGTACAGCCGCCCGGTGCTCTCGGCGCAGGCGATAAAGCCCAGGACGCGGCCGTTATCTTCCCACACATAGCCAAACCCGGCCCGGCAGCGGGGCAGGGCTTTGTAGATCTGTTCGAGAAACGCCGGCCCGAGGCTGGAGAGGAAGCCCGTGCTGATGCCGCGGATGTGCAGATCGGCAGCCGCTGCTGCGTGCCGCTTTTCCAGGGGGATGACCGATTCGGTGTGACTGTCCTCACCGCTCACGCTGTGTCTCCACGCTTGGTCAGCGACGGCCCGCGACGGCGGTGGCCAACGCCTCGCGGACGCGGGCGACCTGGTCGTCGGTGATCTGCGAGTAGAAGGGTAGGGCGATCGTCCGCGCCGCGAGCCGCTCGGTGATGGGGAAATCGCCCTCGGCTGTGCCCAGGGCCTCGATAATGTAGGGCTGGGTGTGGATGGGCGCGAAGTAATTGCTGCACGAAACGCCCGCCTGGCGAAGCTGGGCGATGACGGCATTGCGATCCTTTGCGGTGAACTCATCGGCCAGGCGAATGACGTAGACAAACCAACTGGCGTTGGTCCTATCGAGCATGGGCGGCAGGTGGACGCCGTCGATATCGGCCAGGGCCTGGTCGTAGGCGTCGGCCGCTCGGCGCCGCCCGGCCAGCAGTTCGTCCAGACGGCCCAGTTGCACCAGGCCAAGGGCCGCCTGGATTTCGCCCATGCGATAGTTGTAGCCCAGCCTCGCGTGCGACAGCCACGCCTCGCTGGCCCGCCCCTGGTTGCGGAGCGAGACGGCCAGGTCGCGGATGTCCTCGCGGTCGGTGACGATCATGCCACCTTCGCCGGTGGTGATCTGCTTGTTGGGGTAGAAGGCGAACACACCGGCGGCGCCGAAACTGCCCGCCGGCCGGTCGCCACAGACGGCGCCCAGCGCCTCGCAGCAGTCTTCCAGCAAGACGAGGTCGTGCTTGTCGGCGATGGCCTGGTAGGCGTCGAAGTGGGCCGGGTTGCCGAAGACCTCCACCGGTAGGATGGCCTTGGTCTTGGGCGTGATGGCCGCTTCGATGGCGGCGGGGTCCATGTTGTAGCTGTCCGGGTCGATGTCGACCAGCACGGGGGTGGCCCGTTCGAACAGCAGACAGTTTGTGGTGGCCACAAAGGAGAACGGCGTGGTGATGACCTCGTCGCCTTCGCCGATGCCCAGGGCCTTGACGCACAGGTGCAGCCCGCTCGTGCCGCTATTGACGCCGATACCGTAGGTGCGTCCCACGCGTGCGGCGAGGGCGGCTTCGAAGGCCTCGATCTGCGGGCCCAGGCTCAGCCGATCGCTTCGCAACACCGCTTCGACGGCGGCGACTTCGGCGTCGGTGATATCCTGATGGGACAGGGGGATGACGTCACTCACAGGCGTCTTCCTTTCGGTGGGCGTATTTAAGGCGTTTGGCCCAGTTTACGTTGGGGCGACCCGTCCGACGCCCAGCCATCCGGCGTTGGCGCACGGCAAAAGCGAACACTCACTGAACCCCGCCTCGCGGAAAAGGGCCTTGATGCGTGAGGCCCGGTAGGAATAGACGCCGCACCCTCTGAGCCGGTAGCGGATCTTGCGCAGCGTCATGCGAAGCGGCGCGCCGCCGGGAAAGGTCGCCATCGCCGCCTTGGCGGTCAGCGAACGCATTTTTACGAGCATCGGCAGCGGATCGCGGATGTAATCCATGACACCAAGAGCGATCGAATAGTCAAATCGCTCCTCTCCCAGATCGACGTCCATGAAATCGCTCTGGATAAAGCGGCAGTTGCTTTCGACGCCGTGTTGGCTGGCGAGGGTGTTGGCCATGTCGATCATGTTCTGGGACAGATCGACCCCCACCACGCGCGAGGCGCCGGCTTTCTTGACAAAGAGCACACTGTTCCTTCCCGGGCCGCACCCCACGGCCAGGACCGTTGCATTGGGAGTGGCCTTGATTTCCTCGACGGCCATCTCGGTCCGAAGGTACATCGCCTGGCGGAAGATGCGGTTGAACCAGTTGGGGTTTTCATACAGGCCGGCGAACATCCGAGCATGCTTTTGCCAGTAGTCTTTTGGGTTCATGGGTCTCCTGCTTTTCTGCAATGTCCTTCAGCGGGCCGAAACGGAACGTCTCCAGTATCGACCGGACGAGCCTTCGCACTTTGGCCCGGCCGAGATTGGACTTGAACGAGATCAAACCGCCCTTGAGTCGGTCGAGCCAATTCTCGGCCAAATCAGCGCTTTGGAAGGGCTGGGCGCTCATGTCATAGGGATGACAATATACGACGAAGACCTCCTGTCTCATCGTGAAGCGTCGGAGGATGCGACGGATCGTAACCTGCGGCAGGAGTCGAAAGTATCCACCGCCGGCGACGGGCATCGTCCGGCCCCAGAGCCTGCCGATCGAGAGCGGAATCTCCACGATCCGTCGGCCGGAGGGAAGAAGGTAGGGAGCCGGCTGAGGGTCAAAGCCCGCCACACCGTAACGGCGCATGCGAACGGGGACGATGCTGCTGTCATAGGTGAAGCCGCACTCGCTGATCGTATCCAGGGCCCAGACGCTGTCCCAGCGAACGCTGAATATCGGCGCGCGGAACCCGGTGATGGGTTCTGAGATCGTGTCCTCCAGGCGTCTCTTGCAGCTTTGAAGCTCCTCCCGCAATTCAGTCGGTGTCATCGCCCAGATTGGCTTGTGGGCATAGCCGTGCGAGGCAATCTCGTGGCCAAGGTCCGCCCATCGGCGCAGGCAGTCGGGGCGCTGTTCGGCAATGGTCCCGATCACAAAAAAGGTCGCTTTGGTCCCCGTGGCGTCGAGGATGGCGAGGATCTCATCCATGTCGCGGTCGAACTGCGCCGACACCTCGCCGGGGTCTCCTCGGAACCGCGACGAAAGGATCTGCCGGTGGTCTTCCACGTCAATCGACATGCCGTGGACGACTTGGACTTGCCGGGCGGGCGGGGGCTCGGAGACACTGGAGGCGGTCATTCCAATCTTCGGGGAGTGTTCCCCCCGGGGGGGCTCCGTCGTCGTGCCGCTGTCTCGCTCATTCACAGGTGCTATCCTCATCGGTCGTCGCTGAGCGTGAGTTGGGCTCACGACATCACGTTGGATTGGGCGTCGTTAGCCCCTTTCAGCTTAACCGACTATGCCGGTAGCGCCTATTCCAATTCCCCAGGAGTCCGTTGGGGCGTGCGCCTTTGGGACGGTGGTTTGTCCCTCACAGACATGCGGCCCCTGGTATCGAAAAAAGTCCCGTCTGGCTAGTGGACTGAGGTTCTCATCCAGGAAATCCGGGTTCAAGGATTGCTAGTTTGCCGGCGGATTCAGAGGGCTGTATTCCGGCACGATTTTTCTCAGCCCCGCGACCACCGCGTCGCGGTCCATGGAGTTTTTCAGATCCGCCAGCATCTCAATGGCCTCTTGAACGTCCTGCCATTTTGGGGGCCGAGCCGTCCAGATACTGACCTTGGGATGGACGGTCGGGCGAATGTCTTCGCCGTCGGTGCGGAGCTCCTCGAACAGTTTTTCGCCCGGCCGAATACCGGTGAAAACGATGTCGATGTCTTCGCCCGGTCGAAAGCCGCTGAGGGTGATCATCTGGCGGGCCAGGTCGACGATCTTGACCGGCTCGCCCATGTCCAGCAGGAAGATCTCCCCGCCGGCGCCTGTCGCGGCGGCCTGGAGAACCAACTGGGCGGCCTCGGGGATCGTCATGAAATACCGCTGCATTTCCGGGTGCGTCACGCACACCGGCCCGCCGGCGGCGATCATCTTTCGGAACGTGGGCACGACCGAGCCCGACGAGCCGAGCACATTGCCGAACCGCACGGACTTGAACTGGGTGCGGCAATCGGTCTGGCCATTTAGGGCCTGGGTGTACAGTTCGGCCACGCGCTTGGAGGCGCCCATGATGGATGAGGGATTGACGGCCTTGTCGGTGGAGATTAGCACAAACTCCGCCACGCCGTGCTCGCAGCAGGCGTCGGCGACGTTCTTGGTGCCCATGATGTTGTTCTTGACGGCTTCGCAGGCGTTGCGTTCCATCAGGGGCACGTGCTTGTGAGCGGCGGCGTGGACGACGACGTCAGGGCGGTGCTGGGCCCAGACGGCCCCGACGCGGTCGCGATCCTCGATGTCGCAGATGCAGGCGGTCAGCGGAATATCGGGGAATGTCTCGCGCAGTTCGTTCTCGATGTCGAACAAGGGCGTTTCCGCCTGCTCGACCAGGATGAGCCTGGAGGGGGTGTAGTGGCAGACCTGGCGGCACATCTCCGAGCCGATACTGCCCCCGGCGCCAGTGATCAGCACGCGCCGATCGTGAACGAATCGGCCGATCGCATCGGTGTCCAGTTCGACGGTCTCTCGGCCGAGCAGGTCCTCGATGTCGACGGGCCGAATCTGGCTGACGGTGACCTTTCCGTCGATCAGGTCGCCCACCGATGGAAGGGACTGGAACTTCAGCTTCGTGCCGCTGCAGACCTCGATGATGCGGCGGAGTTCCTTTTGCGTGGCCGACGGGATGGAGATGATGATCTCGTCCACCTCGTGCTCTTCGCAGAGAGTGGGGATGTCCTTGGTCTTTCCAAGCACCGAGACGCCGTGGATCGACAGTTTCTGCTTGCCCGGGCCGTCGTCCACCAGGCCGACCACGCGGTAGCGGTCGACCGTCATCCGGTTGATCTCGCGGATGACGACCTCCGCGGCGTGCCCGGCGCCGACGATCAGGACGCGCTTAATGCCCTCCAGCGAAACCGGGCGAAGCTCCTCCAGATACAGTCTCACCCCAAGCCGCGCCGTGCAGACCAGAAACACCGTTCCCATGAAATCCAGGAGCATCACGCCTCGCGAATAGCCGCTGAAGACCATCAGCGGCTGGCGATCGAAGAGAATGGGTAGGTGGTAAAAGATATAAATCGGGATGTACAGAACGGCAAAGGAGCAAAACGACGCCAGCAGGATATTCACCACGTCGCGCGTGCCGGCATACATCCAGTCGGCGCGGAACTGCTTCCATAACCCGAACACGACAAGCTTGACGATCAGAAACAGAGGCAGCATCCGAAGAAAACGGCCAACGAACCATTTGTCCTGGCTCTCAGCAGCGATGTCAAAACGCACCAGATGCGCCAGCAGCAGCGCCATCGCAAACAGCACCGTATAGATGATGATGCTGATCGCCGCGCGATGCTGAGCGAACAGGTTCCTGAGCCAGTGCGGCTCGGGGACCTGGGAGTCGTTGTATGCTTGGGCGTTCATCTATATCAATCGACAGGCAACCGTGCAGGCATAGGCAGGTGCAGACGACCTGAGTTGCGCAAACGTAGATATGGGATTATAGTGTGGCGCGCCCTCTGCGCCAATACACCCTCTGGCGGCGCGACAATGAGGCCGGCCGAAGCGAATGCCCATCCTCGGCGCGGCGCAGACGGGTCGAGGTCCGGTGTGGAGGATCGTCCGGGCGAACGGCCGGTGAAGGGAGGGGCTAATCGCCGACTCGAGACTCGCCCGCGGGGGCTGCCTCCGACCCAGGAGCGTCGGTGGAGGCGTCGGCATCGTTGACGGCGGGCGCTCTCGATTCGTCTGGGGGTTCGAGCTTGCCGCTGGCGGCCATCGCGTCGGCGAAGATCGCGGCCGCCTCAATGAGATTCGGATCTCTGGCGACCTTCTGGGTGTGCTTAAGCGACTGGTACGCGGGCTGCACGTTGCCATCGAACCATTCGAAATAGGTGAGGATCAACCAGGCGCCGGCGTCGGTGGGCCGTTGGTCGCAGTAGCGCTTCAAATCAACCTGTCGCTGGGCATAGGTGTTGGCGTCGCCGTAGAAGGTCGCCGGCTTCAGTGGGGCCAGGGGAAGGTCCGGCATCAGCCGAAGCGCCCGTCCCAGCAGATAGGCAGCCGTCGCGTAAGAGACCCGTGACATGGCGAACCGCGCATGAAACAGGCTCAGGACGCTCTCGGGGGATCGCGGCTGGAGGGAGCGGGCCAGTTCAAATCGTGCGCGGGCCTGGTGGTAGTCCCCGGTGCGAAAGGCGTTTTCGCCCTGCAGCATGGTCCTGCGATAAAGGCCGGGTTTGTCGGGGGCGAGCGATTCGATTTTCCGGCTGCCCGCCAGCGGCGAGGTGGGCGGGGGCGCGGTGATCGCCTGGAGATAAGCCTGGGCGGCTCCGGCGGGCATGAGCGGCCGCCGGCCAGTGGGTTGGCCTTGGCCCGACAACGGCCGGATCGCCCGGCCGGGCACTGGCGACGGGAGATTCCCGGGCGCCCGATAGCGCTGAATCGTCCGCGATCCCGGCAGCCCCGAGGCGCTGCCCGTAATCGGCGCGCCTCCGCCGCCCACGCGCCCGCCGACCAGGCCGCGGGTCGATTGGCCTATGTTGCTCCGCAACGGGATCCCTGCCGAATTGGTGACGACCGAGCGCAGACCAGACCGGCGTCTGGTCTGAATCGAACTTCGCAGAACGTTGCCCCCGCCGAGGGACGATCCGCCGATCGATCCGGCACCGTAGGAATAACTACGGAAAGTGGAAGTGGAGCCTGTTCCGACGCTTTGCGGGGCGCGGGGCGTGGAGATGGTGACAGCCCCCCGGCCCTGAGCAGATGCACGCTGAACGCCGGCGAGCACCATACATACCGACCAGGCGATCACGACGCCCAACCGCGTATATGGCCATCTTCCATACATAACGTGTCCCTACTAGTATTATAACGAGTCCCGTAGGGACGGACCAATGGCAATGCCAGTCTTTGTCGCCACAGCCTAAAGTCACTTGCTCGGCTCCAACAGGCTGGGTAGAATATAGTGCAGGCCGGGTTAGGCCTGTGGCGCTGTTGGCGGCGAGCTTGCGATGCTGACGGCTCGGGTCAATGGCACAAAGGGCTTCTGGCGGCCAGCCGCGGTGGCTTATGTGGTCGGCAGCAGAAACGATCGGCGAATGGTCCACAAAGAACAGGTACTTGAGGGGTTGAAAACGGCCGGTATAATGTCTCGGAAACCAAGTGTCCGTCACAGAATGCGTGCAATACCAAAGGAAAAACCCATGATTTACTCACGGAACAGACAAGGGTCGGTTTTGATGCTCGTGATCGGCCTGTTGACGATTGTGGCCATGTTGGGCTCGACGTTGATGATCGTCTCGTACCTCAGCGCGCATCAGACGGAAAACGTGGTCATTCGTGGGGTCGTGCCTATCACAGCCGGCGGGGTGCTGCTGGTGCTTCAAAACCAGCTTCTCGCTGACAAGCACGTCAAGGCCGATGGCGGGACCCCGATCTACGACACCGGGCCTTACGGCAGTTACGCCAAGACACCAGAGAGCTGGAAGGACTACGCGGACTTTGCCGGGCCGGAATATGGCGTCAATCCGATCGACAAATGGCTGACCGAGATCGGGCGGAGGGACGCCGAGCCGGAGCCCTATATTGGCCGGTTGCTCGGGGGCGGAAGGTTGGTTGACAGCGATGGCGACGCCGTCGTCGATCCCAACGAGGGAGGCGGCGTCCTCGATGACGGCACCGAGCCCCCCCCCCCGCCGACCCCAGATATCTATAATGATGCCTACCTGGCCGACTCGAAAGCGATTGATGCGCACGGGCGACGTTATTTCGCTGCCGTCCGCGTTATTGACACGTCGGGGCTGGCTTGTGTCAACGTCGGTGGCCAGATGGATGATATGTTGCACAAGCCGGTGAACTTTGACCTGAAGGGGCTGCTGGGCGGCAGCCAGTCGGGCGTCTACAACAAGTTGCACATCATGCGCTCGGGCGGGTCCGCGATATCGCTGGAAATGTACAGTAGGCAATGCGCTCAGGTGCTGCTCAGCGCGGATGAGGGCGGCGGCTACAGGCCGTTCCCCATTGCCGATGAGTTGTTCCTGCGGTGGCGTCGGCCGTTCGCCGAGAGCGAACGCAGCAAGCTGCGCGATGTGCTGGGGAGGCTTTCAAGCGAGGTCGAGGTGCTGCTGACGACGCTGAGCATCTCGTCCACAATTCCCCGCCACCCGATGCGCACGAGCGACGACATTACGGCCCTGACGCGAGAAGTCATCGAGGACATCAACGGCGAGACCAATCTGAAGAAATGGGAGATCCTCGAAGGGCTGTATATCAGGATGCGCGACATTATCGGTCTCAGCGCCGGCGGCGGCGCGAAGCTGCCGCCGATCGTCATGGATGACCGGGGCCCCGGCGTCGAGCACTCTTGGTTTACGGGTGGTAGCTGGCAGCCTTATTCCCTGTGGATGCCGGGCTCGAGCATGAGTGCACACGGTACGGAGTACTCTTACTCGCCTCCGACCACGGCAAGGATTGCGATCAGGTTTACGCCGACGATCGCCGAGGGCGGCGACTACGCCGTCTATCTGTGGTGGCCGTCCGGGACGCTTCTGCAGCGCGCCAGCAATGTTGAGGTGAAGGTCAAGGCCGCCAACGAGTCGCCGACGATTGTGGTCAATCAGGATCGGAACCTGGGCCCCAGCAGCGCCGCCCCCGAAGACTGGCACCTGTTGGGCACATTCCGCTTCGACGTGGGGACCACCGGCTACGTGGAGATCCGATCGACGGGCCAGGTGGGCGTCATCGCGATCGGCGACGGCGTTAAGTTTGACTATCAGCCGGCTGAGGAATCTCGCGAGGCCGCTCACTTTGTCGCAAACATGTGGGCCTATACGTCCGACAAGGATCCGATCAACGAGTCCTTCAAGTACATGCCTGGGGACACGGAGTGGGCCGTCTACGGTGTGGTCGAGCAGTTGGTCATCTCGGAGGTGTACGCCTACCGCCAGGAGGCCAGCAAGAACAGCGACGGCGACAGCAACAATGACGAGCAGTGGGTTGTTGCCATTGAACTGTTTAACCCGACGGACGAGCCGGTCAGCGTCGCCAGCGGGGACAACGGGCGTTACTATCGTCTGGTCTGCGGCGACAAGAGCTGGGCCTTCAACAATACGGGCAGCCCGGTGAAGGTCGCAGGCGCGCCCATCGTTCGTGAGGGTGAACGGGTCGTGCTCTACGCCATCCACAACGGCTCGAGCGTGGCGGAAGCCAACCGTCTGAAACCCGACGACTGTGGGCTCGATGGCGCTCTCTTCTTCGATGTCGACGCGGGCGGCTCGGGCAAGAGCGTCCTGGCGCAGTTCTTTGAAAAAGGGCTCCATATCGAACGCTACTTCTCCGAGAGCACCAAGCCGGTGATGGACAGCATTCGAGCCTATGAGCTTCCCGACGTGCGCTCCGAATCGTCGGGGTCCCAGATGGGGTTTGTGGCGTACCGCGACGACAGCTATACGCCCAAGGGCGCACGCGAGCCGGACGTGAGCGAGGCGGACAACGGTTTGTCCAAGCATGGGCGGTATCGCAGCCTGATCCCGCTCTACGTGGTCGAGCATCTTTACGGCGAAGAGCCTTCGGCCGGCCAACATACCCTTGGGCGACCCAACCTCGAGAAGCTCGATGAGGCCGCTCTGGGCGAACTGGCCGAGGTGTACGAGGGATTCTGGATCCGTCGGCTCAAGGATATCCCCAGTAGCATCGGCGGGTTCGGCGACGTGTATCTGGTCGGCCCCGACACCGACGGCGGCGACCTGCCGCACAAGCTGGTCGTATGGGCGAAGGACCAGTACGGCAACTGGTACATCGATAGAGACAGAAGCTATTTCGACAAGACCTCGCGCGGGCGGGCCAATCTCGGCAAGGTCAACCCCGACCCGGAAAAGTATCCCGACCTGCCATGGGGGACGCTGATCGCCGAGATCATGGAAGTCATGACGTCCGACCACCGGACCCCCGTGATGGTAGCCAAGGGTTCGGACAGGATCGTCGCGCCCATCTTTACGCGCGTTTACGGACGGATCAACATCAACACGGCGCCGAAAGAGATCCTGGCCCGGCTGCCGTGGCCGACGAAGCTGATCGCCCACAATGATGCCGGAACAGATGTCGAGTGGAAGTTGGCGCCCGACATCGAGATCGATCCGAAAAAGATCGCCGAGTACATCCTCACCTATCGCAGGATTGACGGCCATCGTGGCGGTTACGAGAACCTGGACAACCAACTCGGCCTGCTGGGGGACACCCTTCGACAGCACATCCACGAGGATGTTGAGTGCAGCGCGTTTGCCGGGTTCCTCTCGCCGGGCGAGTTGATGATTCCCCTGGCCGCCTATGTCGAGAACGAGTTGATGGGCCAGCCCGACGACGATATCCGTCGAGAGGCCTACTTCCTGCAGGCCCGCGACTCGCTCTACAAGGCGGTGGCGAACCTGATCACCGTCAACAGCGATACCTTCGCGGCGAATATCTATCTCCAGATGGAAGGCGGCGATCGGGCGTGGCACTACGTGGCCCTGATCGACCGGAGCAACTGTCGGCGTCAACTGGGCACCGATGACTCCATCATTGCGCCGGTGGTGCTGGAAATGGCTGAGGTAAAATAGAGACGCCCTTCCGCCTCCCTGCGGGTGATTCGGCGGGGAGAAGGATCGGGCTTTGGCTTAAGGCTGCCGCCATTCGAGCCGGTTGAGGACCTGGTCCTTTGCCGGCTCGATTATGCGCGTGTCGTCCAGCAGCGCCGCCGAGACGTGATCCGGGTCGGCCTTGACGACGTATAGGGGTCGGCCGGCCAGGATCGCTAGATAATCGGATCGAGTCTGTTGCCCGTATGGCGGCAGGGGTCGGCCGTCGTGTTGGATCGATACGCCATCCCCCAGCCCGTCGCCCCATTGCTGCACCAGCATCAGCACGTATTTGGAGGTGCTGTCGGGCAGGATCACGCCGTCGGGCCGGGCTTGGGCGAGGGCGGCCTCGGCGAATGCCTGGGCGCTGTTCTCATTGTGCTTCCAGGGCGTCAGCCAGTAACGCAGTTCGTCACGGTGGGACGATCGCTCCGCCGACCTCCGCCCGATGTCGGTTCGGCCGACAACAGAGGGGGCAATTGCGTAGATTGCCGGCGGCAACAAGATCGACACCACACACGCCACAGCCGCCACACGCCGCCAGGCGGACGACCGCTGGGCCAGTGTCGCAGCGCCCACCCCGGCCGCCAGCGCCATCATCACCAGCGACGGCAGCAGAAACATGAACTGATCCGGTACGGGATAGCGGACCACGAACAGCACTTCGATGATCGTGATGGCCGCGATCGCCAGCGCCGTCGGGCCGCCCGCCCAGCGCCGCAGACGCCACCAGCCTACGACGGCCAACGGCACGAGCAGGCTGGCAAAGTTCATCGCTGCTATCGCCGCGTTTTCTTTCGCCCTAGAGGACGCATCGCCGATGTTTAATGCCTCCCGGCCATAACCGCCCACCAGGGCCGAACCTATCGCCGCGATGAATCCCTCGCGGACGGCCAACTCGATGGTCATGCCCAGGTACAGCCCTGCGCCCAGCACCCACGCTCCAGCCGCAGCCCCCAATGCCCACGCCGGCAGACGTCGCCGAACGACCAGGACCACAGCTGCCACGACATAGACCGGCAGCGGCAGCAACGCAAAGTTGTGCACGCATAGCCCCAAGCCGCTGATCAGCGCCAACGCAACCAGCTTACCCCAGGTGGGCCTTCGCAGCAGAACCACCAGTAGCCACAGTTCCGCCGTCAGACCGGCGACACTCCAGGTGTAGGCTTCGGCGATTGTGGACAGCCACCAGACGGTGTGCGCGACGCCCAGCATCCCAGCGGCCGCCAGACCCGCCCATCTCCGGCCCGTCAGCAGAGCGGTCACCGCCGCCAGGTTCGCCAGGGCGATCGCCATCCCCAAGCCGCTGAAAAAGTTGATCCCCGCCGGGATCCACTGGCGGGGAAGCAAGCGACAGATCTGCGCCAGCACCACGTACCCGGGATGTGCGACGGCCAGACCTTGGGCCTTGCCCAGGCCATACAGATCGAACTGCACCACCTGCCAGGCGCGGATGCCGCTGTCCTGCCATGGGAACGATCGCTGGCACGTCAGGGCGTAGAGCAATACAAAAATGACAAACACGCCCAGCCAAAGGCCGCGGCCGGACGTGTTGGGTCGATTCGATAGGTGAGTATGAGGTTGTTCGGAACCCATGGTGAGTATATCTTACTGGCAGCACGCGCCCGGCGGCATCTCAAAAGTAGTGGGCGCTCAATGGAACGGACACGACCATGCCTGAACTGACAGAAGGCCCGCGCGGGCTGGCGGCGCTGTGCGAGGCCGCGCGCCCGGCCCACTGGATCAAGAACCTTTTCGTGGCCGCTCCGCTGCTGTTTTCGCAACGGTTCACGGAGGGGACCTGCTGGTGGCTCGGCGCGTTGGCGGTGGCGGCATTCTGCCTGCTGTCCAGCGGGACCTATCTGATCAACGATGTGTGTGACCGTCGCCGCGATCGTGCGCATCCTGATAAGTGTCATCGGCCGGTCGCCTCCGGGCGTCTGTCGGCCCCGGCTGCTGGGGCGGCGGGAGTTGTTCTGCTGGCTGGGGGGTTGGCGGTGGCGGCAGTGGCAGCCTTGCTGACACCGGCAGGCCTATGGGTCGGCGCCGCTGGAGCGCCGCTTGGCGGCTGGGGGGTAGTGGTGTGGGCGGCCTGCTATGCGGCGCTGAGTCTGATCTACTCGTTGTGGCTGCGGTCGCGGCCGATCGCCGACGTGATCCTGGTGGCGCTGGGATTCGTGCTGCGGGCGATGGCGGGGGCTGCGGCGATCGCCGTGCCCATCAGTCCGTGGCTGGTGGTCTGCACCTTCACGCTGTGTCTGTTTATCGCTCTGACCAAACGGCGGGCCGAGGCCGACGACCTGGGCGGCCAAGCCGGCGCCGCCGTCCGTCGAACGCACATCGTCTACAGTCGCGGCAACCTGGACATGATGCTGGCGGTCTCGGCGTCGATGGCGATGCTGACCTATGCGCTGTATTGCTTGGCCCCTGCGACGGTGGCGCGGTTTGGGTCGGCCCATCTGATCTGGACGCTCCCGATCGTCGTTTACGGGCTGTTCCGCTTCAACCTGATCAGCCGCTCGTGCGGGGGGGATCCCGTCCGCGTGCTCCTGCGCGACAAGGCCATGTGGCTGGTGATTGTTGTGTATGTTACGCTCACCGCGTTGGTGGTGGCCTTCGGTTCGCGCGTGCGCGTCGGGCTGCTGTTGGATGCCGGCGGGGCGTCCTAGCCTATGCGGACAAAAGCGTTGTCGCGTCAACGCCGCAAGGCTACAGTTAGACAGACTTATCGAAGACGCCCCAAGGCAGGGGCGACCGGACGTTGTGTGTCATGATACCTTCGAATACCTGGACCGAAGTACTCAGCAATTGGTGGATCGGCGCTATTGCGTTGGGCGTGTCTCTGGTGATAACGCCCATCGTCCGGATGGTGGCATATCGGGCGAAGCTTGTCGACCGCCCGGACGATTTGCTCAAGCCGCACGGCCGGCCCATTGCGTACCTGGGCGGCGTCGGTATTTGTGCGGGCCTGTTGGGTGGGTTGGCGGCCTATGTGCTGACCGATGCCGGCATGGCAGGGCAGTGGCGGGTCATCGGCCATGCCGTCAGGTCGGGCGAGTGGTCGCTGCTGGTGAACAACCCGTTGTGGCACCTGATCCACATTGCGCTGGCCAGCGTGATTATTATGGCTGTCGGCCTGTGGGACGACGTGAAGGGCATTCGGCCGGGGCAAAAGGTCTTGGGGCAGATCGTCGCGGCCGGTGTGCTGCTGATTGGCGGCGTGGGGGCGCGGATGGCCGATGTGTTCCTGACGCTGATTCCGCTGCAGTTGCCGGTATGGCTGGTGGCGGCCATAAGCGGCCTGATGTGCCTGTTCATGGTGATCTGCACCTGCAATGCGACAAACCTGCTGGACGGCTTGGACGGTCTGGCCAGCGGGGTGACGGGCATTATTGCGTTGGGGTTTCTGGCGCTGGCGGTGCATCTGGCGATGTATGCGCGGTTTGCAAGTGTCGATTCGCTACGGGTCGGGCTGTGTCTGGCGATGGTTGGGGCGGTGCTGGGGTTCCTGCCCTACAACATTCCCCCGGCGAGCATTTTCATGGGCGACGCCGGCAGCATGCTGCTGGGGTTTTTCGTGGCGACGATGATGGCGCTGTTCTGCCAGGAGGGCACGGCCCGGTGGCTAGCGGCGGCGATGGTGGTCTTTGCCCTGCCGATTCTGGATACGGCCTTAGCGGTGGTGCGGCGGTTGTTGAGTCGTCAAAGCATCTTCGCCGGCGACCGCGGCCATCTGTACGATCAACTGGTCGATCGCGGCATGACGGTTCGGCAAGTCGTGGCGCTGTTCTACGCGCTGGCGGCGCTGGCGGCGGCTGTGGGTGTGCTGGCGGCGTTCTTCATGCAGCTGCGTTGGGCGATGGTGCTCTACACGCTCTTGCTGGCTATCGTTTGGGGTGTGTTCATATATCTGGGTATGGTCACACCCCCACCTCGCCATGCAAGCGGCCAGATGGCCTCCGGGGCGGCCCGCCACAGCCCAGCGCGGAAGAATGACGACGCCTGACCGGACGATCATCGATTATCACTCCCGTGGCGCCCGTTGGCGCGAGCTTATCAGGCCAGGATAAGGTCTGCGGCTGTCACCTCGCTCTCCGGCGACGGGTCGCGCTGCATCCCGGCCGTTCCGGCTTGGTTTCACGCGCAGGTGCCCGCCCGACATCGCGCCCCGCGTACCAGGTGTCCAGGCTGTTTTCGGGCATATCTGGCCGTGATTCGTGTGATGCAGGCTCTGTTCGGGCTTGGTCGTGGCCTGCCCAACTTATGCAACACAGGTCGTGGCTCTGGGTTGCGAGCGTTGGCTTGGGGGCTGTCGGGGCCGGCGGGAGGATGAGCATGATTCAAGGCATGCTTGCTTTGGGGGCGCTGGCATCAATATAATACGGCGAATGCTGTGGGGGCGGAACTTACGGCCGTTACGGAACCAGTTGGGAGTTCGGAATGGGCAACAAGAGCCGGTTAATCCGTCAGCGCGGTCTGACGCTGGTTGAGATGACGATTGTGTTGGGCCTAGTCATCATGGTGGCGACGGCGGCGATGCCCAGCATTATGAAGATCGTCGATGCGAACGCCTATGCCCAGGCTGAGAATCTGATGGCGGCTCAACTTCGCGGGGCTCGGGCGACGGCGGTTTTCAACCAGTTGTATTCGGGTGTGCACCACCAGCGCATCGACACAACCGCGCGGGGCAACGAACGTCTCAAGGACCGATTCGTTGTGGCGGTCCTGACGGAGGGGGAGGAGACGTACGACAGCAGATCGATCTTCGCCGACGTGGACCCGCTTCATGTATCGGGCGCCGGTTGGGATGAAGAAAGCGGGGCGACCGATACCGACGGGCACATGCAGTTCGACAACTACGACAATACGACGGGTACGTGGAATACGTCGGCAACCTTGACGTTCACCATGCCGGGCGAGCAGTTGCCGCATGCCTCCGGTATAGCCGAGTACAAAGTCTACATGCGCTGGGGACGATGGGAAAGCGACGGCAGCGGGGAGACCGACGATCCAGAGTGGAAGATGGCCACCAACACGCCGGTGACCGTCTCTCACGTGAGGGACGATTCCGGGCAGAGCGTTCATACGATCCTTGTGGACCAGACCATTGCCAGCCGGCGATGGGTTTTGCTGGGCGAGTTTCCCTTCAACAAGGAGGGCGTGGCAAAGGTAGCCGTTCGCGCCAATGGGGCCAATGGCACGGTCGTGGTGGGAGGCGTGTTGCTGGCGACCAATAGCGGTCTCAACGCCTTTGCGATGGCGACAGGCCAGTCGCTCAAGAGGATCCCGGGCTCGATGGCTTTTGGCGAACTGGTGACATCTGGTTTTGGCGGGACGGCGGGGACGTTCAACGGGACCACGAACAGCTTTTCGTCCGGCGTCTTCGACGGGGGGGCCTACGATCCGGTGAACGAACAGAGCAATGATTTCACCAGTTTTTCCGTGGTCTTTTCGCCGCATGGCATGTTGACCAGCCTGCCCAACGGGCAGAAGGTGCTCCTGAGCAATACGCTGGTGGCAGGCAGCAAGCGGCTGTGGAATAAGGCGGTTGCCAACAAGATGGACGCCCAAGGCGTAACCTGGGGCGAGCCGGGAGTGAGCGTCATTACGATGTTCAACTATGCCAAGTTTCGCAGTGCCCGTGACGACGGTATCAGTTTCTTGAACAAGACGGCGCGTCTGATTTCCGTCAATGTCCACATGGGCGAGTTGATAGCCGAGTAGCGAGGACCTGATCATGCGGCAACCGACAAGACAGTTCATACGGCGCAGACGAGGCTTTTCGCTGGCGGAGTTGATGATCGCCATAGGCATTCTGTTGGTGGGTCTGGTGATGGCGGCCTCCCTGTTCCCCGCGGCGATGGAAATCAACCGGCGGTCGGTGCGGGACATACTGGGCGCCATCATCTGCGAGAACGGCATCGCCTTGACCAAGGCAAGGTTTGCCTCTGGCGCCGCGTCGAATCCCGAGAACGCCGCCGGGAGGTTGACGGTGCTGGCCGACGCCGCGCACGTGGACTACTTCAACAGTTATATGTGCCGCTTTCCGCAAGGGGACACGTCTTCGCCGTTTGGGTTTGTCCTTGTCTACCGATACATCGACGTAGATGACGACCCGGAGACGAAAGAGGGCCATCAACTCGGCGCGGTGGCCTACAGGCGGCGCGCGCCGGTTTCAGCGGGCAAGCTTGTTCGGGTCATCGGGACGGTTGCGACGGTGGCCGGGGCTTCCATCAGGATTGGCCCGGTCTCCAGCGACGCGTTCCGGATCGACTCGCCCGTGTTCGATCGGGCGACCGGTGAGTTTGTCTTCGTGCGTCAGATTTTCCAGTCTGAAGGATACGCCAACACGGCCGTGGTGAATCGAAAGATTAAGTTCACCCCCGACGAGGGCACGACAAGCGCGTACCTGTATGTCGTCAAGGAAGAGGATGAAGGCCGCTACAGCCCGGCGTTGATGGCGATGGTGACGCGCGTGCCTCTGGACTGGCGATAGGGACCCACATACCCGGAGCGATATGATGCAAATGTATGGATCAAGCGATAGCTCATCGAACCACGCGCCGCGACGCGCTGGCAGCCGTTCGGCTGCAATGCGGGGATTCACCATCATCGAGATGCTGGTGACCGTCGCTACGCTGGGCATCATCCTGTCGGCGTTCGCCAATGTCTTGTTGCAGTGTAGGCGGATCACCACGATGGCCCACAGGGGCATCCGAGCCAATCATCGTGCATCGGTGATCTCCGAGATCATTCGGCGAGATTTTCGACGCATGACGCGGGACGGCTTCTTGTGCATTTCGAGCAACAACGGGCACGCGGGGGTCGTGCTCTGTGCGGGAGACCCCTCGCGGAGCATTCTGGGCGACGCCAAAGGATACGGCTCGATCATAGCTTACGGCTTAGTCCAGCGAACAGGCGGAGTGGCCGCACCCATCGACGTCCTGTGGAGGCCGGAGTACATCTTCAAGACCGAAGGAACCGGCTCGCCAGAGGACCTGGTGACGAGAATCTCGACAAACTACCTCACGCTGGCGGACGTCAAATCCTCCGATCGTTTTGCCGCCAACACCCTCGCCAGCGGTGTCCTCGCCCGGAGCATCATCCCCGTGGCCATGCCGCCGACGACCATCACCGGGGCCGCTGACCTGTGGAAAGTCGTCACCGGCGACATCACCTACCTCAGTATCACCTGGACCGATGGGTCCGCGCCGGTGGGGCCAGAGGGCAAGCCAGTGGGCGGCTTCAACTGGTATGGCATAGACCGGGACCAACGTCTCGATACTTACGTGATCAGAGGCAGGAACGACTCATGGGGGGATCAGGGCGCCAACGCCACCGAGTTTGCCTCCGGCGGCGGCTATCGCGCCCTGTGGACGGCCCGCAACCCGCACAACTGGCCCAAGGCGATCCGGTTTGTCTACGGCATCGACGATGAGCAACTGCCTCCGGGCCATCCGGATGCCTACGAGGTCATCGTCGACACCCTACCGTAGCCCCTGCGCCGGCCCCGCTGTTGGGGGGTTACAGGCCTTTGAGGAACTTCCCGCGGAACGGCACTTCCGGGAGGGTGTGTTCCTTTTCACGCCGATTGAGTTCCTTGCCCTTCGGATCCAGCAGCAGCAGTGTGGGCAGTTCACGGAGCTTGTACTTGGCCATCAAATCCTTCTTCGCCTTGCCCTTCAGCCTCACCATGACAGCGACGAACTTGCCGTCCTTCAAGGCCTTGCGGTTGCCGGGCTTGGCCAGCGTGGTCCGGATGAGTTTTCGTCCGTAATATCCGATGGGATGATCGACGAACAGCACCACGGTCTTACGGCCTTCGGTGCGGGCCTGATGCAGCGCCGCGTCGAGGTTCTCCGACCATCCCCGAGGCGGCGGCACGCTGCGTTGCTTGATGTAAAGGGCCCCGGCCACCACGATCACCACAACGACAAAGCCCATCCGGACCCATCGCTGGCCCGGCGGAGATGAGGGGGGCTTGGGCGGGGGGGCGGTCGTATCCGGCATCGTATCGTTCATCATCGTTCCCTTGAGGCGGCAGACGTGACGATCTTGTCGCGAGTAGAATACCTGTTGTGACGGGGGCGTGTCGAGCTTTTCCGCCTTAGCTGTGTTGAAAGGTCCGGTCCCGCTGGGGGGGGCATCGCGGAAATGTTTCGATTTCTTTTCCAGGGCCGCTCGCCTATCATGGCCTCTCGTCTTCGGGCCGATGACCGGCCCGATGGGAGTCGGTAGATGGGCGCGCCAACACTCGATAATGTAACCCGCTGCTTTGATGAATCCCTCGATGTCATCGGCCGAGCCGGAGAGCATCTGGCGGATCGGATCGTCGCCGCCACGGGCGTGTTGGTTGAAGCCCTACGCGCCGATGGAGGGGTGTACCTGTTCGGCAACGGCGGATCGGCTGCCGACGCTCAGCACATCGCCGGGGAACTGCTCGGGCGATTTCTGGTGGACCGCAAGCCTTTTCGGGCTGAGACGCTCACCACCGATACCTCCACGATGACGGCGATCGGCAACGATTTTGGATTCGAGCATGTGTTTGCCCGACAGCTGGAAGGCAAGGGGCGGGCCGGTGACGTGGCGTGGGGGATTTCCACCTCGGGCAATTCGGCCAACGTTGTGGCTGCCCTCGACATAGCCCGGCGGATGGAGATGAAAACCATTGCGATGACCGGCGACGGTGGGGGCCAATGTGCGGCCCTGGCCGATGTCCTGCTGGACGTGCCCTCAAGCTTGACGCCGCGAATCCAGGAGGCCCACGTCGTGATCTACCATGCGATCTGTCAGCAGGTGGAAGCGGCGATGGTGTCATGAGTGTGAACGGTCGTTACGACTTTCGTTTCGAAAGGAACAACCATGCGTAGCACGTGCTGTTTAGTTCTCGTTGCCCTGTTGGCGCTGATCGTTTCTCCGGCGACGGCGGATCGTCCGCCTCTGGAAGTGGTTCCCAAGGCGGCCACCGACGAGGCCCAACCCGCCTCCGCCCCGGCGGCCGAGCCGGAGACCAAGCCCGCTCCCGAAACGTTTACCGTCGAGCCCAAGCGGCTGAAGATCGAGATCGACCTGAAGGGCGTCTTCGAAGCGGCCCGCATGACGCCCGTGTCGTTGGAGCCCAAGGTGTGGAGCGCCCTGGTTGTCGAGCGGGCGGCCCCGCCGGGAACCGTCGTCAAAAAAGGCGACCAACTGCTCTGGCTGAGGATGCGCGACATCGATCAGCAACTCGCCGACACCGAAGCTTCGTCGGCCCTGACCGCCTTGGCACTGAAGCAGGCCAAGGAGAGCCTGCGCTTCGCCGAGGCCGCCTCGCCAGATGCGGTGACCTGGGCCCAGCGCAGCAAGCGCATCGCCGACGAGCAGTACCAGGACTTTCTTGATCTGGTCATTCCCTACGAGGATCGGTACTACGTGTTGGACGGGCGCGGGCTGGCGCTTCGCCTGGAGGCCGCCGAAGAAGAGGTCAAGCAGCTTCGCCAGATGTACAAGGCCGACGAACTCGTCGACGACACCGAAGCGATTGTTCTCAAGCGTAATGAGTACTTCCTGGACCGGACGCGGATCGATAGCAAGGTCAGCGATATGCGCCACACCCGTCGCAAGGATCGGGACTTCCTGCGCCGGCGCGAAACCGAGGCGAAAAACCACAAAGACGCCGAGATCGCCTGGGACAAGGCTCAGATGTTGCTGCCGATGCAGATGGAGGAAAAGCGCCTCAAGATCAAGAAGATGCTCTACGACCAGGCCAAGGCCGACCGCAAGCTGGTCGAGTTGAAGGCCGACCGTGAGATGATGGTCGTCCGGGCGCCGGCTGACGGCATTGTTTACTACGGCAAGTGCCTTCGAGGCGCTTGGCCCACGGCCGGGCAGATGGACGGCAAGCTCCGCAGGGGTGGACGGATCGGCTCGCTGGAGGTCTTCATGACCCTGGTCCAGCCCGAGGGCATGCTGATCCGAGCCCAGGCGGGCGAGAGCGACCTGCACAACCTGAAGGTCGACCAGGCCGCCAAGATTACGCCGACCGGCTATCCTACACAGAAGCTTCAGGGCAAGGTTACCGACGTCATCATCCTGCCGCCGGGGGCGGGTCAGTTCACCGTCAAGATCGCCATCGATGGCGACGTCGGGCCCGTTACCCCGGGCATGACGTGCGGGCTGAAGCTCGTCGCCTACGACAAGGCCGACGCCTTGTTGGCCCCCGCCAAGGCGGTCTTCCACGAAGACGACGACGAGGACCTGCGCTACGTGTACGTCCAGCGCGGCGAGGAAACGGTCAAGCAGTCGGTCACGGTGGGGCGCAGCAAGGGCGATGACGTGGAGATCGTCGAAGGCCTGGCTGCCGGCGATGTGATCCTGCTGGACAAGCCCGACGAGCCCAAGTAGCGGCGCGTGGAAAGACCGGTTGGCATGAAGGTGCGTTGGCCTTGGGGTATCCTGGTCGTCATGTGCGGGGGGGTGTGCGCGGCCGGCTGCGCCGGCCCGACCGACCCGGCCACCCTCGGCCCGACACCACTCCCGATTGCCCCACCCGACCAGCAGGCTGTCCAAGGCGCCGTCGACCGAGGGATCGAGTTCCTGCTGGACCGGCAGTGGCGGGACGGCTCGTGGGGATCCTCCGACACCAAGCCGGTGACCATTCTGTGTCCCGTGCCCGGCGGGCATCGCGCGTTCAAGACCGGCACGTCCATGCTGTGCATCATGGCCCTGCTGGCCGCCGAAGGGGACGACCCTCGGATCACCGCTGCCTTGGATCGCGCCGAGCAGTGGGTGGCGGCCAACCTGATAAAGGTCCGGCGCGATTCGATTCCCACGCTCTACAACAACTGGGCGCATGCCTATGCGATTCACGCGCTCTTGGGCCTGGCCCGGCGGCCGGGCCTGACCGACCAGCGCCGCGAGGTGCTGGCCGAGCTGACCCGCCTGCAAATCCACCTGCTCAGCCGGTATCAATCAATCACCGGTGGATGGGGCTATTACAACTACAACAGGCGCGTCTCCACCCCGCCCAACATCGTGGCGACCAGCTTCATGACGGCCACGGTGATGATCGCGCTGCATGAGGCGCAACAGGCCGGCTATGACGTGCCGAAAGCGACAACCAAGCTCGGCATGATGGCGCTGCGCTATGCGCGCAATCCCAACGGCACGTTCGACTACCACATGTACATCGGCCACAAGGAGACCACCCACAAGCTCTCCAAGCCCGCCGGCAGCCTCGCCCGATCCCAGGCCTGCAATGCCGCGATGTACCTGTGGGGCGATCCGCGCACGACGCAGGCGGTGATCCGAACGTGGCTCAAACGCCTCTACGCCCGCAACGGGTGGCTGTCGATGGCCCGCAAGACCTACATGCCGCACGCGTCGCACTACGCCATCGCCGGATACTTCTACTACTACGGCCACTACTACGCCGCCGTCTGCATGGACCTCCTGCCCGCCCAGGAGCGGGCATACCACCAGGACTTCCTCGCCCACCTGTTGCTGGATAAGCAGGAGAAGGACGGCTCGTGGTGGGACTTCATCAACTATCAGTACCACCAGGAATACGGAACGGCCTTTGCGGTGTTGACGCTGCAGCGGTGCCTCCGACCCGACCCAGCCAAGCCGGGCAACGCACAGGGCGCTGGCGCAGAGGTCGGACCTTCGCCGACTATACGCCCAGTCGATCAGGAGGCGCCCCATGGTCGCCAAGTCACGAAAACGTAAGACCGCCCCCAAACGTAAACCCCGTCGGCAACCCCCCGCAGCGCCGGCCAAGCTCACCAGGCCGATGATCCAACAGATGCGCCAGGACTTTCTGGCCAAGCCCATCTACAGCGTGATGCAGAACGCCATCACGCACACCAGTGTCGATGGCCTGGCCTGGCGACATGACGTGACCAAAGACGCCGAACACTCCTATTCGATCAAGCTGGATAAGTGGACGGCCACCAACCAGAAGGGCTCGGGCCGATGCTGGATGTTCGCGGCGATGAACCTCTTCCGCGTCGGCGCCATGAAGAAGCTCAAGCTCGACAACTTCGAGTTCAGCCAGAACTACCCGCTGTTTTGGGACAAGCTGGAAAAGGCCAACTTCTTCCTGGAGGCCATGATCGACACCGCCGACCGGGATATCGACGACCGGACGGTCAAACACCTGATCCAGCACCCCGTCGACGACGGCGGGCAATGGAACATGTTCATCAGCCTGGTCCACCGGCACGGACTCGTCCCCAAGACCATCATGCCGGAGACCCAAAGCTCATCCAGCACCGGCTCGATGAACAATATCCTCATCCGAAAGCTCCGCCTGGGCGCGAAGGTGCTGCGGGACATGTTCGCGGGCGGCGCCAAGCTGGCCGACCTGCGGGCCGCCAAGGCCGAGATGCTCAGCGAGGTGCATCGCATTCTGTGCATTCACCTGGGCACGCCCCCCGAGAAGTTCGATTGGCAGTGGACCGACAAGTCCGACAAGCTTCACCGTCAGCGCGGCATGACGCCCAAGCGTTTCGCCGAGACCTACGTCACCGTGGATATCGACGACTACGTGTGCCTGGTCCACGATCCGCGCCCGACCAGCCCCGTCGGGCGGACCTTCACCGTCGAGCACCTCGGCAACGTCGTCGGCGGCCAGCGAGTGATCTACCTGAACATCGACGTCGAGCTGATGAAGCGGATCACCATGAAGACGCTGCAGGACGGCGAGCCGGTGTGGTTCGGCTGCGACGTCGGGCACATGATGCACCGCGACACGGGCCTATGGGACGCCGAAGTGCAGGACTTCGAGAGCATCTACGACATGGGCCTGTCGATGGACAAGGCCGCCCGGCTGCACTACGGCTCGACGGCGATGAGTCACGCGATGCTCTTTACCGGCGTGGACATCGTCGGCGGCAAGCCGCGGCGATGGCGCGTGGAGAACAGTTGGGGCACCGACAAGGCGAACGCCGGCTTTTGGCGGATGAACGACTCGTGGTTCAACGAACACATGTTCGAAATCGCCGCCAAGAGCAAATACCTGCCCGTCAAACTCCGCGACGCCCTGAAGAAAAAGCCCATTGTCCTGCCGGTGTGGGACCCCATGGGCTCACTCGCCCGCTAGGCACGGAGCTAAACCAATCAACTATGGGTGGCACGGCTTGCTTGCAAGCCGTGTTCGTCGATGCACGGCGTTCCACACGGCTTGCGAGCAAGCCGTGCCACCCAGCGAGAAAGGCCTACGATGCTAGCACGAGACGTCCTGGAACACTTCCTATCGAACTCGCCCTGGGTCGATCCGGCCAACACGGTCGATAAGATCATCGTTGGCGACCCCGACCTCGACGCCGACCGCTGCACGGTCTGCTGGATACCGTCGACGCGGAATCTCCGCCGGGCGGCTGAGATGGGCGTGAAGCTCTTCGTTACCCATGAGCCGACGTTCTGGAATCACAACGACGATCGCCCGGGCAACACGCCCGCCTCGCGCGACAAGCTGGCCATGATCACCGAGCTTGGCATGACAGTCCTGCGGCTTCACGACACGTGGGACCGTTGGGATGAGATCGGCATTCCGTTTGCCTGGGCCAAGCATCTGGGCCTGTACGGCGATGGCAGCGGCGTCACCCGCGGCGGCGACGGCTATCTGCTGCGCTGCGACGTCGAGCCGTTGACGCTTGGCCAGCTCGCCGGCCACGTCGCCGCCGCCTGCGAACCGTTCGGCGAAGGCATCGTCCAACTTACCGGCGATCCGGAAATGGTCGTCAGCAAGGTCGGCGCGGGCACCGGCTGTGGGTGCGACCTGAATGGCTACTACGAGCTGGGCTGTGATTGCGGCATCGTCTGCGACGACGGCTCGTGTTACTGGGCCGGCATCCAGAATGCCGAGGACATCGGCTTCGGCGTCATCCGCGTCAACCACGGGACCAGCGAAGAAGCCGGCATGATCACACTCGCCGACTACATCACCCGCGCCCTCGACGTCACCGCCACCTACCTGCCCACCGGCTGTGTCTTCCAACTCGTTGGGCCCGAGGCCAACACCCAGTAGTCGCCCGCTGTTCTTCGATCGCGAAGCCGGATCGGCGGCCGAGGTATTGGCCGTCGCTGCGGATGCAGCTAGCTTCGTTGGCGTGCGACGAAGGCGGCGTAGTCTTCGGGCGTGTCGATGCCGTCGCCCGCGTAGTCCACGACCGCCACGGCGATGGTGAAGCCATTCTCCAGTGCGCGGAGCTGTTCGAGCTTTTCGGTCCGCTCGGCCGGCGAGGGAGGCAAGGCGGCGAACTGCTTGAGGAAACCTGCGCGATAGGCGTAGATGCCCACGTGCAGCAGGTACCCGTCGAAGCCGGCCGCGTCGCGGTCGCAGGGGATCGGCGAGCGGGAAAAATACATCGCTCGCCCGTCGCCGTCGCAGACGACCTTCACCTTGTTCGGGTCGCTCGCCCGATCGGCGGGCAGGGGGGTCGCCAGTGTGGCCATCGGCGCCTCGGCCGAGGCGATTAGTTCCACCAACCGATCGATGCAGGCCCCGGGCATGTCGGGCTCGTCTCCCTGAACGTTGATGACGATATCGTCGTCGGCCAGGGCCAGGGCCGCGGCGGCCTCGGCCAGGCGATCCGTCCCGCTGGCGCAATCGGCGCTGGTCATGACGGCCCGGGCGCCGAAGCCTTCCACGGCGGCGGCGATTCGTTCGTCGTCGGTAGCCACGACGATCTCGTCGACGCGCCGAGCGGCCCGGACGGCCTCGACGACGTGCTCGATCAGCGGCTTGCCGGTCTCAGCCAGCAGCGGCTTGCCGGGCAGCCGCGTCGACGCAAACCGCGCCGGGATAATGGCGATAACGCTCATGGTGATTGAGTGTAGGTGGCCCCCCCTCAAAATCAAGCTCGATGATCCAACCTGTCATCGGCAACGCCTTGCGTCTGGTCCTCAATAGGGGTGCCACGCTTCCACTCGTGGAAGCGTGCCCGCCTCGCCCCTTGCAGATCGCACCCTTCTGTGAGTCCCGACGTACGTCGGGATGGCGCCCAAAGCATTATCTTCGGCAAAGGTCGGGCAAGGATGAGGGATATAGGGCTCGTCGCAGGGATGGGCTAAGAAGATGTCCCCGTTCCTCACCTTGACACACCCACGCCGGCTCGATAAGGTACCCGTTCGCCGCACCCCACCCGGAGAGGTGGCAGAGTGGCTGAATGCGACGGTTTGCTAAACCGTTGATCGGGGTATTCCTCGATCCGCGGGTTCGAATCCCGCCCTCTCCGTTTTAACGCAAGACGCTGGGCAGCCCCATGGGCCGATCCAGCGTCTTGTTCTTTTCCGGGGCAACGGGCCGTGCGGGACGTCGCGTCCGTTTGCTGGGCGGCTAGTGCATCATCATTCTCATCATGTAGTCGGCCTTCATGACTGGCAGCAGGTTGCCGGCCTGGCGGCCGAGGTGTTTGTTCTTGGCGAACTTCATCACAAAGCGGTAGGTCACATCTCTCGCTTCGGCGCCGGCGGCGTTGGCTGGGAGCTGAATGTCCCACCGCAGCAGGCCTTTGTCCTTCAGGTCGCGGACATAGAGTTCGTCGGTGGACAGCTCGTCGGAGACCTTGCCCAGCGTGATGTCGATGTCCTCGGTCTTGCTGGCCGGGATGCGGTCATAGAGGCGAACCGTCACGGGGTGGTCCTTGAAGTTCTCCAGGCGAAGTTGATAGTCGAACGTCTGAATCCGCTGGCCCCAGGAGACCTCGTCGGACTTCTCGACCAGTTCGCGCGAGCAGCGCAACTGTGTGTCGATGCCGAAGCCGACCGTCACGTTCTGTCCGCGGGCGACGACCGGCAGGCGTCCCTTGCCGACGAACTCCTGACCGATGTAGGCACTGTAGGGGCCGCCCAGCAGGGGCATGGGGCTGGTGTTGACGAGCTCGGCCAGTTGATGGACGTAGTTGGTCAGCAGCGGCGTTGCCTCGTAGTGCGTCGCCGCCGGCAGCTCGAGCCGGTTGATCTGGATCAACTGCCTGTCCGACCGGCTGGCCAGGTGCATCCGGCCGTCCAACGTGTATGAGACGGCCAAGCCCTCTTCCATCGCCCGCAGGCGTCCCCGGCCCGCGCGAACGGCGGCCGGATCTGCGGCAAGGTCCAACTGCTGACTGTCAGCCGCCGCCTTGTTCAGCGCCCAGCCAAGCTCCAGATTGCCGCCCTTTTCGCCGGATTGGGCCGCAAACTGCTCGCCCGCTCTCCGTTGACCCCCCAACAGCAGCCTCTTGGACTTGACGTACTTGTCGGCGCTGGCCGGCTGGTCCGCCGCCGCCGTCAGGCCCACCCACAGCGGGCCCAGCAGCGGGTTGCGGGCATTGAGCTGCGGTGTCGCCGTCGAGAGCGTCAGGCGGACGCCGGCCCAGTCCTCGCCGCTTTTCTGCTGGACCTCGGCGAGGTACTCGACATCGACCGTCGAGCCGTCGCCGTTGAGGCGCAGGTTGTATGCCGGCGACCAACTGGCCGAGTTGACCAGGTACTTCAGGTGGACAGCCGCTGCGCCGGACCGATCCTTGAAGACGAAAATAACCGCCTGGCGGGCGGCCTGTTGCCCGCTGCCGGCCAGTTCCGTTCGCCTCCGCTGCAACAGGCCGAGCTCCTCCTGCAAGTCGGCGGCGCGCCTCGTCAGCTCGATCCGCTGCTCCACGATGTCGCCCCGGGCCTCGAACGACATCTGCGTGATCCGGCCCAGGGTCTCGACATTCAGGACGCCCTTGCTCATCTCGGTGCTGGCCGTGGGGGTGATGAACGTCGCCAACTTGTCCAGATAGGCGCTCTTGCTGTCCAGCAGCCCCAGGCGTTGCTTGTTGGCGAAGATCTCGTGGTTTGTGTCCTTGATCTGCTCGTCCAGTTCGGCGACATCTTCGCGGGGGGCCTGGTCCAGCGCCTCGCTGCGGTAGCGGACCGACCGAATCGTCACGCCCTCGGCCCCGTCGGCGCTGGCGGCCAGGGACGATCCGATCACCGCCGCGGGCAGATCCTCAACGACGACCTGAAGCTCGCCCTTTTCCGCCGGCAGCGTCACCACGCGCGTGACCAGGGCCTGGCCGCGATAGACCGTGACGGACTCGATCCGGCTGTCGGCGATGGTGGGCTCGCCCAAGGCGGCCGTTGCGAGCAGCAAGACAAACAGCATTCCCAGTGTGATGTAAGGTTTCGTGGGCATGGTAGTCTCCTTCATTGTCGGTGCGGCGACTTGGCGCAGACCCCTATGGCTGGCCAGTCTTTAAGACGCCTGCACCTTGTTGAAAGTTCTCGTGAAATTGGCATTTTCCACCCGAGGCCAGCTTATGACCCGCAGGGGCCGGGGGCAAGGCTCATCCGCTCGCCCAGGGACGTCGCTTAGGGTTTGGCCCAGCGCGACGGATGGAGTATCATCTTGGCCCGCTGGCCTAGCCTGGATGGATGAATGGTAGGCGAGCCCTGATGGTCCCCTGTGGAGCGATGCGGCATGGAACTTCCTTTTCGCGATGAAGGCGATCGGTTATTGGCGGCCGGTGAGGTGGCCGACATCCGCGCGCGCCTTCGACGAATCGCACCGGCGCACGATCTGGCCAGCGTGATCGTCTGCGCGTTCGATCACCGCACGCGGATGCTGCCGTTTCTCTACGCCGATCTGCGGATGGCGCCCGCCGGCGTGCGGGCCGTCGGGTCGTCGATGGTCGACTCCGGGTTCGAAAAGACCCGCATCGTCCTGCAGCAGTGGAACCGGAAGGTCCGCCCGTCGCAGATGAAATTGGACGGCCGCGTGCCCGACCTGCTGCTGATCTCCAGCATGCAGTTGCACTGGACGCCCTGTCGCGAGCTTATTCGCGACGCGTGCCGGATCGACCCGGCCCATCGCCCGCTCGTGATTGTCGGAGGCCCCAAGACCATCTACGAGCCGTGGGATGTATTCTCTCCCGACCCGGATGATCCCTGGGCCGCCGACCTGGCCGTTACCGGCGAAGACTATGTTTTGTTGAGCTTGCTGGAGGTGCTGCTCAATGCTCGCGGCAGCGGCGAGCGCATCCGGCAGACGTTCCTCCGCGCCCGCGACAGCGGCATGTTGGACGATATCCCAGGACTGGTCTATGCCCTCGGCCGAGGGGATGGGCCGCCCGAAGAACTCATCGATACCGGCATTCAGCGACTGGCCGGCGAGTTGGACGATCTGGCGCACCCGGCGCTGGGGTACGGCCTGCTCGAGCCGCCCGGCCGCAAGGCGACGCTGTCGTCGGTCCCCGCAGGGCCCGAACGCGTCCGCCGCCTGACGCCGCTCAGCTCGCTGGTGATGACGGTGGGCTGCAAGTTTCGCTGCCAGTACTGTCCGATCCCGGCCTACAACCAGCGGCAATACCGCACGAAGAGCGGCGAGCGAATCGTCGAGGAGTTATCGCGGCTCTATGGCGAGTACGGCCTGCGGAACTACTTCGGCGCCGATGACAACTTTTTCAACGACCACGAGCGAACACTGACCATGGTCGAGACGCTGGCGATGGCCAAGATCGACGGCCAGGCGCTGCGCCGCCGAGTGCGGCTGGCCACCGAGGCGACCGTTCACGATACGCTGCAACTGCGCGAGCACCTGCCGCTGATTCGCCTGGCCAGCATCCGAGCCCTGTGGATCGGCGTGGAGGATATGTCCGGCAAGCTGGTCCAAAAGGGCCAATCGGCCGACAAGACCACCGAGACGTTCCAGTTGCTGCGAGAAAACGGCATTATGCCGATGCCGATGATGATGCACCACGACGAGCAGCCTCTCAGGACGCGCGACGACGACAGCGGGCTGCTCAACCAGGTGCGGCTGCTCAAGGCCGCCGGGGCCACCAGCCTGCAGGTGCTGATGGTCACGCCGTCGCCGGGGTCGAAGCTTTACGTTCCGACCTATACCACCAAAATGGTCTACCACAGTGTGGGCCGCCGGCGGGTCGAACCGTACCTGATCGACGGCAACCACGTCATCGCCTCGCTGCACCCCCAGCCGTGGCGAAAACAGTTCAACATCCTGCTGGGCTACCTGTGGTTCTACAACCCGCTGCGGATGCTGCACCTGCTCTTTGGCAAGGGCAACCGCTTCAGGAAGCAGGACGTGGCGCTCCAGATCTTCGGCATGTGGGGCCTGGCCAAGACGGCCCGGCGAACGTTCATCTGGGGTCTGCGGCTGATGGTCTGCACGATCAAACGCTGCACGCACCCGCCCCGCAGCCAAATCCCCATGCGGTCCGTCGACAACCACCGCGCCGCCCACGCCCTCCCCGGCACACCGGGCCCAGCGGCCGAGCCCGCCCTCGAGACGGTCGAGGCCCACAGCTAGGGCAGATTCCGATATCGCGTAGCCCTGGCGGGTGCCACGCTTCTGCTTGCAGAAGCGTGTATTTCAATTCGGGGCCCTGCACGCTTTTGCAGACAACGCAAAAGCGTGGCACCCAATCATTGCATAATCCCCTTGTCCAGTTGCCGTCCAGTCAGCGCTGGCTGGAGTCTCTTCGCGATTACAGCCTAACGCTTCAGCCGGATTGTCTTGACCTCGAAGGCGCGGAAGCTCAAATCGGCTCGGCCATTCGCAATGGTCAGCGAGGCGGTCTCGTTTTCGAGCATGTCTGTCTCGACGGCGCTGGCGGCCGGTAGTGTTGTGGCCAGCGTGCAGCGGGTGGCCGTGCGCATCGATTCGTAGAGACGGACGATCACGTCTCCGCTGCCGTCCTCGGCGGGCTTGACGGTCTCGATGATGATATTGTCGGCGTCGACGCTCAGCAGCGACCGGCTGGCGCCCGCGCCGGCGACGACCGTTGGCGGGGTGTTCAGCGAGTAGCCTTCGCGGACGACGCCGCTGTCGGCGAGCGAAGCGTCGTCCCAGACGCAGAAGGCGTAGGTGAACTCCTGCCGGCCGCGGTCGCACAGGTCGTCCGGGGCCATCGGCGCCCGCAGCAGCGTCAGATTGATCGTGCCGCCGAGGCAATTCACCGCGTACTTGCAGTCATTCAGCACTGCGGCGCCGCGGCGGGCCTCGGCCAGGGCCGTCCAGCGATGGTTGGCGACCTCGTACCGGTCGGCGTCGAACGGCCGCGAGCGATGGTTAGGCCGGGCGACGTGGCCGAACTGGATCTCGTGAATCGCCTCGTTAGCATGAATGTTGGTATCGAAGCCGACCTTCAGCAGCTTGTGCTGCTCCTGCCAGTCGATGACGGTGTGGAAGTCCACCCGCCGGCTGCCCGTCCGCAGGCGAATGTCCTGAACCATCACCGAATTGTTGAGCTTGCGTTTGACCCGCAGCGTGGCGAACAGGGGCCCGGCGGCGATCACGTCGATGTCGGCCGACAGGTCCAGATCGATCGGCAGAAGCTCGTACATGCTGTCGATATCCCACGCGTCGAACTGGCTGGGCGTATCCTTGAACATCTTGAATTCGTTGCCCAGCCCGCCGGCGAACTGGCGGCCCGTCTGCTTGTCGATGATGCTCGTGATCCGCCCCGAGCCGTCGAACTCGATGCGGATCAGATCGTTCTCCAGCCGGTTGGCGTCCGCCTCGACGCCGCCGTTGGGGACGATCTTCGAATCGTCGGCCTGCAACGCGGGCGAGGGCGTCAGTGTCGTCCAGCCGCAGGAGGGCACGGTCACTTCGACGATCTGGTGGCCGTCGCTCTTTTGGGGGCAGAGCGACTCGCCGTTGTCGGTCGTTGCGCCGATCCATTCGCTGGGCAGAATGACGAGCACCTGGCGATCCCACGAGAGGGAGTTGAAGACGGTGATCGCGTCGCCCGGGTCGGCCAGCGAGGCGGCGGCGACGGAGAAGATACTCCGCGTCGCGTCGATGACGTCGGCGTAGGCGGCCTCGGCTTCATCGTGCACCCGCTTGATGGACGAACCAGGCAGGATGTCGTGGAACTGGTTGAGCAGGACGGCCCGCCAGGCGTCGGTCATTGCCTCGGTGGGATAGACATAGTCCTTATCCGCCGCTGCGGCCGCCACGCACCACATCTCCGCCTCGCGAAGCGCCAACTCGCCGCGGCGGTTGCCCAGCTTGGTCTTGGCTTGGCTGGTCAGCACGCCGCGGTGGCACTGGAAGTACAGTTCGCCGACGTAGCGATCCTTGGGCTCTCCCTTGGCTTCCAGTTCGGCGAACGATTCAGCCAGGCTGGACATCTTGATCTTCGGGACCCCGTCCAGGTCGAACTGCCGCCGCGTGAACTCCAGGTGTTCCAGCGATGGCCCGCCGCCGCCGTCGCCCCAGCCGAACACGTGCATCCGCTGGTCGAACCGCGGGTCCTTGGTCCGCCGGTCGCGCCAGTTGCGGATCGTCGAATCCGGCGTGCAGCCCATGCCGTAGCTGTTGACCAACTGCACCAGCACGGTCGAGCCGTCGATGCCTTCCCACGTGAAGATGTCGTGGGGGAATGGCTCGCCGCCGTGGTAGTTCCAGAAGATCTTCCACGAGGAGAAGTACTTCACGCCGCAGCCGGCCATGATCTGCGGCAGGTTGCCCGAGTAGCCGAACACGTCCGGCAGCCACAATACCTCGCTGTCGACGCCGAACTCCTCCTTGAAGAAGCGCTTGCCGAACAGGAACTGGCGGATCAGCGCCTCGCCCGAGGCCATGTTGGTGTCCGGCTCGATCCAGACGGCGCCATCGGCGAGGATTGTTCCGTCGGCGATCGCCTGCTTGACCCGTTCGTATAGCTCGGGATAGTCGCGTTTGAGCATCCAGTACAGGTGCGGCTGCGGCTGCAGGTAACGGTGCCAGGGGAACTCCTCGATCAGGGAGAGTTGGTTGCTGACGGTGCGGGCGATCTTCCGCTCGGTCTCCGCCAACGGCCACAGCCACGCCACGTCCAGGTGCCCGTGCCCAAAGGCCGTCAGCGTCGGCGCCGACGGCCCGGCGGGCTTGGCCAGCACAGGGGCCAGCCGCTCGCGCGCCGCGTCGAAGGTGGCCAGCATTTCGTCCTCAGGCAGCTCGAAGTCGACGATCAGCGTGAAGTCCTTCAGGGCTTCCTCGATTTCGTTAGCCCGCACGGAATAGTCTTCCGAGATGTAGGGAAGCATCGACCGAAGCGTTTCGGCGTCGAACCAAAGCTGCGCCGCCCGCTCCTGCCAGATGCCAAAGGCCGTCTCGCCGAGCGTCGGCGTATTGCCGGGGTGATCGTCGGGCACGGCCCGCTCGCCCAGGGGAACCGGGCCGGTGTCGCAACGCTGCGGGTCGTAGCCGGCGGAGACCTCCAGCAGCAGCTCGTACTCGCGTCCGGCCTCGGCATCAAGGCTCAGCACGAACGGCTGGCCGGTGTTGCTGACGTGCCCAGCCGGGGCGCCGTCGACGAAGACCAGCCCCTCCTTGTTGAACCCGTGGCGGAGGACGAGCTTCTTGCCCGCCGCCTCAGCCGGGACGGTGACGGACCCGCGAAACCAGCCGAAGTGGAACTTCTCGCCCCAGCTCGATCCCACCGGCTGCGGCTCGAAGTCCCGGGCCATCGCCTGCTCGGGCGTGAGCTTCTCAGCCGTCGTGAAGCCTTCGAACTCAACCGTGCCCAGCTTGCGGAAGAAATGCTTCTTGAGCGCATCCATCCAGCTTTTCAGCCGATCTTGCCATTCCGGGCCCAATGCCATGATTTGCTCCTTGATTTCTCGGCCGATAGCCGCAAGAGAGGACGAAATGTAACGGCTACGGCGCGGCGAATCAATGCTGGATGACACAGGTCGACAGGCCGTGGACGTTGTGGCAGAAGAGCGAGTGTGAGTGGTCGCCCGGCGCAGCGGTCGCTGAGGGGCGGGAGAGGAGAAATGCCCCTTTTGCAGGAGGGGCTTCTTGTGTAACATCTTACCTGTAAGATAACGAAAGATGGGTCGCCGGACCTAGAAGGGAGATTTCTCATGCAGTGCAAAGTGCGAATCCAGATGGGGCCTGTGCAGGTCGAATATGAGGGACCAGAGACCTTTCTGAAGAAGGACCTGGCGGAGCTTCTTGTCAAGGTCGCGAATCTAACTGCGGAAATGGGTGTGCTGGTGTCTCCTGATGATCCTGATGCTGATGACAACGCGTTGGGAAAGGGGCCAATAAAGGGCACGACTGGGACAATTGCTGGCAAGCTGAACTGTAAGAAGGGGCCGGAATTGGTCATTGCCGCGGCGGCGCACCTCACATTTGTTGCCGGGAAGAAGAGCTTCTCTCGATCGGATCTTCTGAACAAGATGAAGACGGCGACGCACTACTACAAGCAGACACACTCCGGCAACCTCAGCAAGATGCTTGGGACCCTGGTGGGCAGCCAGAAGCTTCTTGAGACAAGCAAAGACGAATACGCGCTGAGTGATGAGGAGAAGAACAGCCTGGAGAAAGCCCTTGGCAAGTAGCTCTCTCCTGAAGGACGTTGTTCACCGTCCGGGCCTGACCAAGACTCAGGTACTCCTCGTTTGTTTGGACGAAGGGCGAGGTTCACCGAAAGCGGTGAAGAAGATAAGGGAGTTGGCGGTCAAAGCGGGCGTCCGCCGGGCCAGCAAGTGGAACATTTCGCAATTGCTTGACGCCGCGAAAGGGCTTTGCAGGCGGACAGATCTCGGATGGGAGTTGACTGATACTGGTAGCGCCCATGTCCGGTCTATCAGGGCGGGGACGAAAGCCCCGCGCGTCGTCAGCGTGGCCACAAGTCTTCGTTCCGAGCTTGGGAAGCTAAGAGATCCGAACGTGCGAGAGTTCGTAGAAGAAGCGATGGCCTGTCTTGAAGCTGGCTTGTTTCGCGCATCTGTGGTGTTTTCTTGGGTTGGGGCCATTGCCCTGTTGCACGCTCATGTTGTGGCCAACTCCCTGGCCGCGTTCAACAAGGAAGCGTTGAGAAGGAACCCCAAGTGGAAGCAGGCGAAGACGACTGATGACCTGGGAATGATGAAGGAAAGTGGGTTTCTTGACGTGCTCCAGAGCATCTCAGTTATTGGCAAGAACGTTAAGCAGGAGCTTCAGAATTGTCTGAAGCTTCGGAATGGCTGTGGCCATCCAAGCTCGCTTAAACTTGGTGAGAATCGAGTGGCAGGCCATATAGAGGTGCTCATCCTCAATATCTACTCGCGATTCAACATCTAGTGTGCAAGAGCTTCGGGTGTGTTTGGGCTCTCGACGTGGCGGCAATTAGCATGAAGCGGGCTAAACCAGCCCTGGCGAGCGACGTCGAGGGGCCCCTTGTCTTATGACGGTCGCCGATCCGAGCGAGGCAAGGATTGCGGCGGATGCCACCTGAAACAAATCGACGGAAGCATCGGCAAGTGGCTGGAGTCAGTGCGTTACACGGATAAGGGGTGGGGGCGGTGCAAGTGCGCAAAGAAACGCGGTGGGCTGGGAGACCCACCGCGCTAATGTGTTCTTTGTGCTCTTTGTGGTGATCTTTACTTCTGTTCTTCTGCCTGCTTGGTCTTGGCTTCGTTGGCGAGTTTGCCGAGGAAGTCGGGCAGGTCGAGGCCGACCTGTTTGGCCAGTTCGTGCATCGGGGGCAGGGCGCCCATGAGGCGTCGGCCTAGGCCGGCCATGCCGCCTTCGCCGTCGCCGCCCGAACCGCCGTCCCAGACGATGATCTTCTCGATGGGCAGGTCCTGGATGGCCTGGGCCTGGATGCCGGCGACCTCGGTGAGTTTCTCGATCAGCAGCAGCGATGCGGCCTGCTGGGCCGTCGCACAGGCAGCGACCAGTCGCTGATAGCCTTCGGCCTTGCCGTCGAGGATGGCCTGGACGCCTTTTCCCTCGGCCGTCATCTTGGCCAGCAACGCGGCGGCCTGACCTTCGGCGACGCGGATGGATTCCTGCTTGCGGGCGTCGGCGGCGATGACGACCTTCTCGCGGTTGGCGTTGGCGGGCACGACGATTTCGGCGTTGAGGCGGGCGGCCTCGCGATCGGCGCGGGCTTCTTCGGCCGTCTTCTCGGCCACTTCCTGGGCGACGCGAATGGCGCCGTCGGCCTGACGGGCGGCCGATTCACTGCGATCACGGGCCTCTTCCTCGGCCACCTTTTGCATGGCGCGATAGCCGGCCTTGTGGGCGTTGGCTTCGGTCTCGCCGTTGACGGCCTCGGCATCGAGGCTCGCCACGTCCTGACGCTTGTCGCGGTCGGCGGTGGCCTCGCCGATCTGGGCGGCGGCATTGGCGGCGGCGACAGCGACGCGGGCGTCGCGCTCGCGTTCGGCGACACCGGTCTTGCCGAGCTTTTCCTGCTCGGCGACGTCGATGTTCGCCTGGTTGATGGCTTCGGCGGCGGCCTTTCGGCCGATGGCCTTGATGTAGCCGGACTCGTCGTCGATATCGCGAATGTTGACGTTGATCAGCGACAGGCCGATCTTCTCCAACTCGCCGGAGACCGCGTCATTGACCTTGGCGAGGAACGCCTGCCGGTCGATGTTGATCTCTTCGATTTTCATCGTGGCGATGACGGCACGCATCTGGCCGAGGATAATGTCCTGAGCCTGGTCCTGGATCTGCTGTCGTGACAGGCCCAGCAGGCGGATGGCGGCGTTTTCCATGACGCCGGGCTGGTTGGACACCGCCGCGGTGACGGTGGTCGGCACGGTCACGCGGATGTTCTCCTGCGAGAGCGCGCTGGATAGATCAATGGGCAGGACGAACGGCTCGAGGTCGAGATAGTCGTACGCCTGGATCAACGGCCAGACGAACGCCGCCCCGCCGTGGATGCACTTGGCGGCCCCGCGGCCGGTCTTGCCGTAGATCACCAGGATCCGGTTGGACGGGCACCGCTTGTAGCGGCTGAAGAACATCATCATCACGCCCAGCCCGATGCCTGCCAATAGCAGGACCAGGATGACGGTCGTCGTCAAGTCGTCGTCGGGCTTGGTTGCGGCCACCCGGGCGGCTGCAGCTAGAAAATCGGTCATCATTCACTCCCTTTCTGTTCATCCCGTACTGGGATGGCTTCAACTTCAACTGTGTTAGCGTCGAGGGTCCGAGCCACGCGGACGGGTACGCCGGACTGGATGGCCCCGCCGTCTATGGAGCGGGCCTTGACCCGCGAGACGACGCCGCTGACGGTTATCCGGATTCGCCCTTCCCCCTGCTCGGGAATATTCAGGTACACCGTGCCGCGCGTGCCGACGCAGGTCGCCAGCCGCAGGTTGCCGCTTTCGGCCAGCCGCCGAATGCCGTACACCAGCGCGGCGACAACGGCCCAGCCGGCCAGGCCCCAGAAGAAGGCGTAAACCAAGGCCCTGGACCTCGCCAGGTCACGGTCGAGGTAGAGCGCCGCCGCCCAGCAGAACAGCGTGCAGAAGGCCAGGATCGCACGAAGGCTGAGGACCTTGAAGGCGGCGATGGTCTCGCCGGCCTCCTCGATGGCGCCGGCCTCGATGTTGTCCAGGTCCAGGCCGTCGATATCCATGTCGGCATCCACGTCGATGTCGGCCCCATCGCCCCCCATGCCGATCAGCGAGGTGAGGAACTGCCAAAGCAAGATCAGCGAGAAGAATCCCGCGCCCATGTAGAACGCTTTGTTGAGGGCGTCCAGGCTGTTCCACCACTCATTCATGGTTCATGCTCCTTTCCCGCGACTACCGGTTGAGTTGCTCCGAAGAATGTACCGGCAGCCTGGGGCGACCACAAGAGGCGGCCGCAAGATGCGGCCGCATTTTGCGGGGGAGAATACTCGCCCGCCTTCCATATCACCGACGCAACCGGCGGCGGGCGTATTCGGCGAACTATGTCAGAATATGGACATTTCTCGCCAGGCCGCGCCGCTGGCAAGGCCCTTGTATGCCTGCGGGGCCGCCTTATACTTCCCTCGACGAGCGGATTGGCCGTGACGGGCTCCATTTCGCCCTTTCAGGGCTTGGTCGGGGTTTGTAGGATTGCCGCTTCCCCAGGGCGTCGCCCTGGGCTGACGAATTCCAGCCCTTCAGGCTGGTAAGCGAGTTGTCGCCGGAACAGAAAGGCGCCCGATGCACACGATTGAAATTGATCACATGGTGTTCGAGCCGGAGGAAGGGCTGTTGCTGGGTAACGGCGACCTGTCGGTCAGCATCTACCAGCGGGCCAACACCATCATCTGGCGGTTTGGGAAGAACGATGTGTGGGATCGGCGGCTGGATACGTCCGACGACGCCGAGCCCGCTCACATCGAGGAACTCATCCGCGGCATTCGGGATGAAGGCTGGGTGTCCGAGCGTTACACCGCCGACGATCGCGCCAAGGCCCGAGCGACCAAGGGCGAGCCGGCTGACGAGAAACGGATGCACGAGTTGGTCCGCGGCGCGCCGGGCTATGGCAATCGGCCATACCCGTGCCCCAAGCCCGTCGGCGAGTTGATGGTCCGGCTGCCGATCGATCAGCTTGACGAGAAGATCTCGCAGAAGGTCCTCATCGAGAAGGGCGAAGCCGTCATCGAGCTGACGTGGGAGAGCGGCCTGACGTATCGCTTCACGTGCTTTATCCCGCCGCATACCAACGCGCTGGTGGTCCGCTGGCAGGTGGAGAATCTCACCAACGAGACACGCTCCCGCTCGCAGCCGCCCATTCGCTTCGTGCTGCGTCGCTGGGCGGACCCGGACGTCGAGGACTTCGCCTGCGAATACGAGATCAAGACCGGCTACTGGATGTGGGAAGGGGCGATCAAATCGCCCAAGGTCACGCCCCTGCCGCCGCCGGCTGTGCTCGAAGTCGAAGGCCGCATGGCCATCGAGCAACTGTTCCACCCGGATATCGAGTTCCCCAACGGCTACTGCTACGCCCTCGTGCCCTACGTAACGGGGCTGAACATCGAGCCGCAAGGCCCGTTCAGCAAGGGCGACGGCGTGATCCATCTGCGCAAGAAAGACGAAGACGTGCCCGAAGGTTGGTTGGCGATCGCCGTGCCCGCCAGCAGCGACGACGGTGGCCTGAAGGCGGAGCTCAACCGCATCACGGGCATGTTGGCCGACGACCTGCCCGGCATGCTGGCCCAGTGGCGGCAGGATACCCACGCCGACGCGACGGATTTCTGGAGTCGCTCGGCTGTCGAGATCGACGACCCGCTCATTGAAAAAATGTGGTACGGCATCCTCCACGCCCGCCGCTGCGCGTATCGGGCGGATGTGGTGGCCCCGGGGCTGGCGTTCCCCTCGACCGTGCAGGACTACTCGCTGTGGCACGGCGACTACCACACGAACTACAACTACCAGCAGCCGTTCTGGGGCAACTTGGCCAGCAACCACGTGGGGATGGCCGACTCGTTCTTCGTCGGCATGAAGCACATGGTCGAAGCCGGCCGCCTGTTCGCGAAGAAATACTGGAACGCTCGCGGCACGTTCATCCACCTGCTGGGCTATCCGTTCCCGTACTTCGAGGATCCTTACGGCACGGGCGGCATCTGCCGGATGAGCTACATGACCGGCTGGGTCGCCAGCTACTGGTGGTGGCGGTACCTCTACACGCAGGACGAGCAGTGGCTGGCCGACGAGGCGTATCCCGTCATCCGCGACGCGGCGCTGTTCTACACCGACACGCTGCAGAAATGGGATGACGGCCTCTACCACGCGTTCCCCTCACCCCAGGGCGAGAGCCACTTCACCGGCAAGATCGAGACCTACCTCGACAAGCCACAGGTCATCCGGCACACGCGCTACTGCCTGCAGTACGCGACCAAGGCGGCTGAGATTCTGGGTGTGGATGAAGACCTGCGGGCCCAGTGGACCGAGATCGTCGCCAACCTCGCCGAGCCGGCGGGGGTGGATTTGTCCGGCTTTAGCGACGCCGAGCGGGCCTGGCTGGACCTGAACTTCCCTGAGTTCAACCGGCCCAACGGGGAGGGGACGTCGGAACACACGTTGAAGCTGATGACCACCGGCGAGCGGAGCGGCAACTGGGCCGGCGGCACGGGCGGGACGCCGCGGCCGTGGACGTCGTGCATTCGCGGCGGGCAGATCGAGCCGGACAAGGCCATCGACGGCATCCGCGAGACCCTCCGCCGCGAGTTGCAGCGCAATGGCACGTGCCGCGGGATGGGCTCCGACGACATGGGCTACTGCGGCCTGTACGTCGAGGGCACGGGCATGATCATGCCCCTGATCGAGATGATGCTCCAGAGCTGGGACGGCAGCATCCGCGTGTTCCCGGCCTGGCCGAAGAAGCTGAACTGTGCGTTCAAGACCTTCCGCGCCGAGGGTGCGTTCCTGGTCAGCGCCGCCCAAACCGGCGGCAAGACCGGCCCGGTCGCCATCGAATCCGAAGTCGGCAAGCGATGCCGATTGGTCAATCCGTTCGACGGCGACGCCAAGGTCATCGACGCCGACGGCAAACCCGTCCCGGCCGATGTGGAAGACGGCGTGATTTGCTTCGACACCGCCTCCGGCGGCAGCTACGAGGTCCAGCCGGTGTAGGCCCGAAGGGCCGATAGTGAGTAGCCGGCGGCGTAAGCCGCCGGAGGAGGATGCACAATAGAGGTGAGCCCCGAAGGGGCGACAGTGACGCAGCAGACTGGCCCTACTGTCGCCCCGTCGGGGCTCATCGAGCCGGGCCACTTGGTCCGGGGGCTGACGCCCCCGGCTACTGACTTGGACCCCTTCGGGGCCCGAGCATCGAAAGGACGTGCCGTGACCAAGAAGGAAGCGTTCCTGGCGGCCGTTCGTGGGGAGCAGCCGGATGTGGTGCCTGTGGCGCCGCTGATTCACGGGCGGTTCGCACATAAGACGCTCGGCCGTAGCGATTGGAAGGCGATCTTCGAGGTCCATCAGATGATTGGCTCGTGCTACCACCGCGGGCCGCTCGGGATCGACATTCCCGTGACCTTGCCGGACGGCTACGCCTACGAGAGCGGTGAGGATCGCCCGCGAGCGGGCGGCGGTTTCGAAAGCGACCTCGTCATTCGCACACCAGGCCGCACCATGACGGGCAAGAACGTCTGGGGCATGATCCCTGACGACCCGTTGGTGGGCAAGATGGTCGACTACCCCATCAAGGACCGCGATGACTGGCTGGCCTACATGGACCTGCTCGAAAAGCACATCGCCGGGGCCGGCGAGCCGGACTACTCGATGCTCAACGAAGCACTGGCCTTCATGGGCGATGACGGGATGGCCGGCGTGGGCATGGTGTGCGGCTACGCGATCCTGGGCAACAATCGCAGCATGCAGGGGCTCATGCTGGACCTGTTCGACGAGCCCGACCTGATGGGCGAGCTGTTCGACCTGGAGCGCGTGCGAGTCGCCCGGCACGTCGACGCTTTCTGCGCCTCCCAGACCGAAGTGGCGTGGCTGGACGTGTGCTGGGCGACCGGCTCGCAACTGTCGCCGGCGTGGCTCGAAAAATGGGTCCTGCCCGACATCGTTCTGATGATGGATAAGGTCCGCCAGGCGCCGGGCAAGTACGCGGGCCTGTACACGCTCGGGCCGATCCGCGAGTACCTGCCCATGTTCGCCGACGCCGGCGTGCACTTCGTGGAGACCTTCGAGCCCAACGAAGGCAACATCACGCTGGCCGAGGCCAAGAAGCTCTACGGCGGCACCATGTGCCTGATGGGCAACTTCGATTGCCTCGTCCTGGCGTTCGGTTCGGCGGACGACGCGCGTCGCGAGGCCCGCCGCTGCCTGGACGAAGGCATGCCCGGCGGGGGATACGTTCTGGCGACGGCCGACGAAGTGCCCGCCAACACCAAGCTGGATAATCTCAAGGCCATGGTCGAGACGGTCCAGGAGTTCGGAACGTACTAAGTGGCAAAGCTGTGCCTGGGTGCCACGCTTTCACTTGTGAAAGCGTGCTCGCGTTCTCATACTCAGCACGCTTCTGCGAGCAGAAGCGTGGCACCCGAGTTGGAGGTGTGCGCATGAGCACAGTCGCGAAAGCTCAGTTTACGGATTACGCGACGAGCGTTTCGAATGCGTTGGACGCCATCGGCGCGGCTGAACTGCTGCCTGACGACCGGCTGATCATCATCAAGCCGAACCTCACCATCAATCGCCCGCCGCCGGTGACGACGAACGTTGCCGCGGCTGAAGCGGTGATCGATTACGTGCGAGCCCACTGCGACGCCGAGGTCGTCATCGGCGAAGGCTGCGGGCAGGGGGAGACGGGCGACCTGTTTGCCGATCGCGGCTATCAAGACCTCGCCCAGCGGAAGGGCATTCGGCTGATCGACTTCAACACCGCCCCGGAGGTCCGCCTGACGCGCGACGATGCGCGGGTGCTCAAAGAGTTCTTCATGCCGGCCGTCTGTGTCGATGCCTTTATCATCTCGCTGCCGGTGCTGAAGGACCATAGCATGACGACGACCTCCGTCTCGATGAAAAACTTCTTCGGCCTCGCGTCGGCGCCGCATTATCGAGGCGCGTGGAACAAGTCCGATCTGCATTCGCCGTCGACGCACGGGTGCGTGGTCGATATCTGCTGCTACAAGCGGCCGGACCTGTGCGTGGTCGATGCCGCGGTGGGTCTGACCGGCGCACACCTGCACGGCGATCCCAAGGAGTTCGGCGTCATCCTGGCCGGCGTCGATCCGGTTGCCGTTGACGCCGTCGGCTCGCGGATGCTGGGCCACAAGCCCGAGAAGATCAAATACATCAAATGGGCGGATGGTATCCTAGGCAGCATGCAGGATATTGAGGTCATTGAAGTGTGACTGATAGTAGCGCGGCGGGGCTCCTGTCCCGCCGCGTCGCGGAAGTCGTCAGAGGTGGCGGGACGGGAGCCCCGCCACCCAACAAGAGATAAAGGAACCACATCATGCCACGAACCATCGTCGCTCTTTCGCCAACCCAGATGGAGATGCGGGAATACGAGCTGGGACCTCTTGCGCCCGGGATGATTCGGGTACAAAGCGAGTTCGCCGCGCCGAAGCACGGCTCGGAAACATCCATGGTCAACGGCTACGGCTACGACCGTTTTCCCATCGACGGGGAGCTGGGCGTCTTCATGCACGGCGGGCCGAGCGAGCGCCCCGAGTCTACGATCGTCGGCAACATGTTGGTCGGGCCGGTGATCGAAAAGGCTTTGGACGTCACCCGGTTTGAGATCGGAGACCGCATCTGTGCCCACGCGGCCTTCGGCGAGGTCCACGACTTCGAGGCCGAGTGGGTCAAAGCCGTGCCTGAGGAGATGAGCTGGAAGTCGGCCGTCTGCCTGGACCCCGCTGACTTCGCGATGGGAGCGGTGCGGGACGGTAACGTCCGCGTGGGCGACGCCGTCGCTGTCCTCGGGGCCGGGGCCATCGGGCTGATGACGGTCCAACTGGCCAAGCTCTCCGGCGCGTGTCCGGTGATCTCGGTCGATCCGCTTGAGCGCCGCCGCCGGGCAGCCGTCGAGTGCGGGGCCGATATGGTCTTCGACCCCACCGACTGCGACGTCGGCATCGAAATCAAGAAAGTCACCGGTAAGCGCGGCGTCGACGTGGCCATCGACTTCAGTTCCAACGTCGACGGCATGCAGGCGGCGCTGCGGTGCGTGGCATTTGGCGGCAACGTGGTGGCCGGCTCGTGGCCGCCGCCGTATGAGAAGACATTGGACTTCGGCACCGAGGCCCACTGGAATCGGCCGAACATCATCTTCGCCCGCGCCTGCAGCGATCCCAGCCGCGATCACCCGCGATGGGACGAGACCCGCATCGTCGAGGTCTGCTGGGACATGCTGGTCGACGGGCGACTGAGCGGCGAGAGCGTGGTCGATCCGGTCGTGACGTTCGACGATCTCATGACCGCCTACCCGCGCATCATAAGCCACCCCAACGAGTGCGTGAAACTAGGCGTGAAGTTCGACAAAGCTGAAAGCTGAAAACGGAAAGCTGAAAGATGAAACAGAAGAACTCGGCGCCCAACGTGGTGCTGTTTATGGTGGACCAGCTTTCGGCTCGGTGGCTGGAGGCGGCGAGGGCAGGAGCTGTGCCTGTTCCGAACATCGAGCGCCTGGCGGCGCGCGGGGTGATGTTCAGTAACGCCTTCACCTCCAATCCTGTCTGTCAGCCGGCGCGGTCGACGATCGCGACGGGTCTGACCTCGCGCGGGCATGGGGTGATCGAGAACGGCTACGAGCTGTCGCCGGAATTGCCGACCTTCATGCATGCGCTGCAGCAGGGCGGGTGGCGGACCGGCGCGCTGGGCAAACTGCACTTCCGCAGCCATTACCGCGACTCGCACCTGAACGACAACTACCGCGCGTACGGCTTCGACGTGGTGCACAACACCGAGGACGCTCGCGGCGGCGAATGGCTGGACTGGGTGGCGGCTGAGCATCCCGATCAGTTCGATAACGTCTTGGCCACCATCTGGGCGAGTCATATCCCCTGGTACGCCGAGTACGGGCCGGACAAGGTCGACCTGGCCGAGCGAATCCGACGCGCGCGGGAGGGCTTGCCGGGCACATCCGGGGGGTGGTATCCGCTGCCGTTCCCGGCGGAGGTGTCACAGACGGAGTGGATCACGCGCCACGCGCTGGAGTTCATCTGCGAAACGCCGGCCGATCAGCCGCTGCTGGTCCAGGTTAGCTACGTTCAGCCGCATGGCCCATTCCACCCGCCGGCTGAGTATTTGGACCGCGTCGATGAGAGCAAGATCCCCGAGATCGCCCCGGCCGAGTGGTTCGACAATCCCGACGCGCCCGCCTACTACCGCCAGGTCGAAAAACCAAGGTACATGGAAGGATGTCGTCGGTATTACTTCGCCGACATCGCGCATCTGGACGACCAGTTGGGAAAGGTGCTGGACGCGCTTCAAGACGCCGGCCGGATTGACAACACCTTCATCATCTTCACGTCCGATCACGGCGAGATGCTGGGCGATCACGGCCTGCGGGGCAAGGAAGAGCACCACTACGACGCCTGCATCCGCATCCCGCTGATGATCGCGGGGCCGGGCCTGCAGAAGGGAGTTGTCCGCGACGAGATGGTCCAGCTCGAAGACATCTGCCCGACCGTGCTCGACGCGACCGGCCAGCGCCTGCCGCTGATGCCGACCATGGGCCCGGATTTCGCCGACAAGGCCGACACGATCCCCGTCCTGCCGGGCAAATCCCTGCTGCCGCTGTGTCGTGGCGAGACCGTCTCCGACTGGCGGTCGGCCGCATATGTCGGAAGCTTCAACGCGGTCTGGTCGATGAACCCCGCTGACTGGGCGCGAACGATTCGCACGCACCAATACCGCTACACGCTCTTCGCCTGCAACAACGGCGAGCAACTGTTTGATCTGCAAGCCGACCCGCAAGAGCAGAACAATCTCGCCGCCGATCCCGTCTTCGCGAAAGTGCGCCAGCTCCTGCGCGATCAACTCCTGGAGCTGATCATCATGCAGGACTACCCCAAGACGCGACGGAGCTTGTTCGCACTGGGCGTGCACTGAGAGTGTCCCAAATCCCAGCGTGGCGGATTTCCTAATCCGCCACGTTTTTCGTAGAGACGGCGCGGTTATCGACGCGGCGGATTGGGAAATCCGCCGCGCTGCGGTTCGATAATTGGATGTATGGGGCGCCTGGACGGCGCGGTTCGAAGACGCCTACGAGGGAAACTCGCGCCAGCCTTTGCGGATGGCCTTGATCATGCGGTCGACGCTGTGCTCGTGTTTCCACTGCACGAATCGCCACCAGTCGTGCATGTCGGCCGGCGGGGCGACGTCGCGCATGATGTCCTTGTCCTTCTTGCCGGCATCCATGGCGGCCAGCACCTCCCCGTGCAGCCACTTGAAGTACTCCACCCAGCGGGCGAGTTCGGCGTTGGTGCACATCGGCCCGTGGCCGGGGACGATGGTCTCGGCCCCGATAGCCATCGTTTTGTCATGAGCTGCCAGAATATCCCGGGCTGAACGCTCCGTCAGCCGGCCCATCAGGTTGATCAGCCCCCAGCCGAAGATATCGCCGATAAAGAGGACCTTGCAGTCGGGCAGCCAGATCACGCAGTCCTTGTCGGTGTGACAGCCCACCATCGGCTGGACAAGGAGGCGGCGCTTCGACCCGTCGATCCACAGGCCATCCGGTGGGATTGTCGTGGTCTTCTGGTTGACGATCTCGGAGTCGTACTTCTTTTGGAACGCCCGGTTCAGGCGGACATGGTCATAGTGCGTGTGGGTGTTGATCACGGTGCGAACGGGCTTATCGCCGATCGTCTCAGCGATCGCGGCGAACAGATCGTCCTTAATGCTTCGGCTTTCATGCGTATCGATCACGACCGCCCACTCACCCATGTCGATCCAGCCGATGGTGTCGACCTCCACGCGCACCCAAAGTCCCTCGGCCACCTGCGCCACTTGCGGATTGTCAGCCGGATCGGTCGTCATCATGATCATCTCCTGTGCTTGGGCCCGGCGATTCGCCGGCCGGGGCTATTGTATGCCACTGGCCCCCGTTCTTGACAAGGGGGCGGCGAAGGTTGATAGATAGGGACCCCCGCCTGGCATGGCGGGGTCTTTCCTTGAAAGTCTGCAATATGACGATCATTGAACCGCATATTCACATGTATTCGCGCACGACGGACGATTACCAGGCGATGTACGCCGCCGGCATCCGGGCGTGTGTCGAGCCGTCGTTCTGGCTGGGGAGCAATCGCCGATACGCCGGGACATTCTTCGACTACTTCCGGCTGATCCTGGAGTTCGAGACCGTCCGATCGCGGCGGTTCGGGATCGATCACTACGCCACCGTGGCCGTCAACCCCAAGGAGGCCGACGATCCGGGCCTGGTCGATGAGGTGCTGGCCGGGATGGGCGAGTATCTCGACCACCAGCGCTGCGTGGCGCTGGGCGAGATCGGCTTTAACAACATCACGGCCAACGAGGAGCGGGCGTTCGTGCAGCAGCTTCACATCGCCGCCGCCCGCGAGATGCCCATCATCGTCCACACCCCGCACGTGGACAAACTCCGCGGCACGAAGCGCATTGTCGAGATCGTCCGGGCCGAGGGGCTTGACCAGGGCAAGATTATCATCGACCACAACACTGAGGAGACCATGCCCGTCGCCCGGGCGACCGACTGCTGGTGCGGGATGACGGTCTACCCGATCTCCAAGCTCACCCCCCAGCGCGTCAGCGACATCATCCGCACGTTCGGCTCGGATCGCATGATCGTCAACGGGTCGGCCGACTGGGGGATCTCCGACCCGCTGAGCCTCGTGAAGGTGGTCGACACCATGCAGGGCGACGGCCACGACGAGCAGACCATCAGTCGCCTCGTGTTCGACAACGCGACGGCGTTCTACAGCCAATCGCCCAACTGGCAGCCCGACTTCGACATCCAGCCCATGGATCCGCGGGAGTTCCAACGCTGAACGCGGCAGACGAACATCCCCGCCGCTGGCGCCTGTCAGCTTGGTGTCAACTGCTCCGCCTGCCGAACTTGTTGACCGTCCCCGGCGACCCGATGGCTGGGTTCCTGCTGGCGAGCATGGCCGGCGGCAATGTTCGGTGGTGGCGACTGGCCCCAGCCGTTGCGGTGAGCGTGCTGCTCTATGCGGCCGGGCTGATCCAAAACGACCTGGCGCATGTCGCCGACGACTCCCGCCATCGCCCTGAGCGTCCCCTGCCTAGCGGCACGGTCAGCGGAGGATCTGCGCGGCTTGTTCTGTGCGTCCTGGCCGTGTTGGCGATGGCGGCCGCCGGCGCGACGCGCGTGGCGGCGACGTGTCATCTGGCATTCGCCCTTCTGGTGCTGATCACACTCTACAATCACGTCACCAGCCGCGTTCGTGTCCTCGGTCCCATCAATATGGGCCTGTGTCGTGCGGTCAGTCTACTGGTCGGCGCTTCGGCCGTTGGGGGTTGGGCCTCGGTGCTGGCGCCGCTCTACATCACGGCCGGCTGGGTGCTGTTCGCCTACGTCGCCGCCGTCACCGCCATCGCCCAAAAGGAAACAACCGCCACGCGCATCGGCCCGATTCGTTGGCTCCCGGCGATGACGCTGGTGGTGGGGTTCGGCGCCCTCCATCTCTACGCGGTGACAACGGTATCGGCGCATTTGTTACCCCTGCTGCTGGGCGCGATAGCCGTGTCCGACGTGGCCATCATCTGGAGCCTACTGTGCGGCTGGCGGTTGGGCGGGATTTGCCAGCCACAACGGGTCGGCCAAACCATCGGGATGTGGGTGCGCGGGCTACTGCCGATTCAAGCCGCCCTGGTGGGGGTTGCGGTAGGTGAAGGATCCTGGGTCGCAGCGGGCCTGCTGGCGGCCTGGGCGGTCAGCGGGCTGCTGGCAAGGCGGTTCGCGTCGAGCTAGAATAGCCCTTTCGCTGGCGGTTCACTATGGCAACCAAGCTACTCGTCATCCAGGCGGCTGCGCTGTCGCGCCCACCGAACGTGGACGGGCTTGAGTTTCGCCCGATCGGCAGCGTCTTTCCGGCGCTGACGTGCACCGTTCAGGCGAGCTTCCGGACAGCCTGTCCGCCGTCGAGTCACGGCATGATCGCCAACGGCCTGTTCGCCCGGTCGCTGCGAAAGCCCATGTTCTGGGAGCAGTCGTCCGGTCTGGTCCGGGGCGACCGTATCTGGCGCGACTTTCGCCGGGCCGGTCGGAAGGTGGGGCTGATGTTCTGGCAGCAGAGCCTCGGCGAGGATGTGGACCTGATCCTCTCGCCCGCGCCGATCCACAAACACCATGGCGGGATGGTCGAGAGCTGCTACGCCAGGCCAGCCGATCTTTACGACCGCCTGTGCGAGACGGTCGGGCGGCGGTTCAAGCTGCGACACTACTGGGGGCCGATGGCGTCGACCAAGGCCGGGGACTGGATCGCCGACGCCACCGCAGCCGTGATGGCCGACGAGTCGGTCGCGCCGGACCTGCTGATGACCTACTTGCCGACGCTGGATTACGATCTGCAGCGGTGGGGGCCCGACGACCCGCGCAGCGACAGAGCGGCGGCCGCTCTGAGCCGTCAACTTCAGTTGCTCCTGGCGGCGGCCGGGCGAGCGGGCTATGAGGTGTTGGTCTTCGGCGACTACGCGGTCGCTGCCGTCAGTGGGGCCGTGCTTCCCAACCGTGCACTGGCCGAGGCGGGAATGCTTGCTGTGCGGCAGATAGACTCGATGGTGTACCCGGACTTCTACGCCTCGCGGGCATTTGCGATGGTCGACCACGAGGTCGCGCACGTCTACGTTTCGGCCGAGGAGCATCTCCCGGCCGTCCGCGACGTGTTGGAATCGCTCGACGGCATCGCCGAGGTGCTGGATCGAGATGCCCAGGCCGCCGTTGGGGCCGCCCACCCCAACAGCGGCGAACTGATCGCCGTGGCCAAGCCGGGCAAGTGGTTGGCCTATCCGTGGTGGACGGACAAGCGACAGGGGCCCGACTACGCCGGCCACGTCGACATCCATAACAAGCCCGGCTTCGACCCGTGCGAACTTTTCTTCGGCTGGCCTCCGATGAGCGTCTCGCAGAACACGGCCCGCATCCGCGGCTCGCACGGCCGGATCGGCGACGGGCGAGAGGTCGTCTGGGCGACGACGCTGACGCTCGATAGCCGGCCCGGTGACCTGATCGAACTGGCCGGGGCGGTCAGAACATGGTTGAATGCATGATGCCCGCACCGGCAGGAGAAGCTATTGACCCCCGTTGCCGACACGAATAATCCGTCGCCGCACACCGCGGAGACCTACCAGCAGTCGCTGACCGTGACCTTCGAGTTCCCGGTCATCTTCACGCGAGATGTCTTCGCTGCGGACAATCCGCTGCTGGCGGATGTGCTGGACCGCCTTGGCGAGCGGAGGCGACATCGTGCGATGATCGCCATCGACGCCGGCGTGGATCAGGCCCATCCGGACCTTCAGCATCGGATTAAGGAGTACTTTCACGCCCATCCGGACGGCATGGAGCTGGCGACGATCACGGTCCTCCCCGGCGGCGAGGTGGCCAAGAACGGCTGGACTGTCGTGCGCGAGGTCATGTGGTCCATCGGCAGTGCGCACCTGGATCGGCAGAGCTTCGTGATCGCCATCGGCGGCGGGGCGATGCTGGATATGGTCGGCTTTGCCGCGTCGATCGTGCATCGCGGCCTGCGGCTGGTCCGCGTGCCGACAACCACGCTGGCCCAAAATGACGGCGGCGTGGGCGTCAAGAACGGGATGGACGAGCACGGCCAGAAGAACTTCGTCGGTACGTTCGCCCCGCCATTTGCGGTGCTAAACGATTTCGACTTCCTGGCCACACTCAGCCAGCGTGATTGGATCGGCGGTGTGGCCGAGGCGTTCAAGGTCGCCATCATCAAGGATGCCGCCTTCTTCGATTATCTCTGCGACCACGCCCGCGCCCTTGATCAGCGTGATTCAGCCGCCATGGAGCAGACCATCCGCCGTTGCGCGCTGCTGCACCTGGAGCACATCTGCTCCGGCGGCGACCCGTTCGAGTTCGGCTCGGCCAGGCCCCTGGACTTCGGCCACTGGCTCGGCCATCGCCTGGAGACGATGAGCGACTACACCATCGGCCACGGCCAGGCGGCAGCGATCGGCATCGCGGTCGATTCCCATTACGCCCGACAAGTAGGCCTGATCGACGACGGTGACCTGCAACGAATCCTCGATGGCTTGACGGCGTGCGGATTGCCGATCTGGGACGACCTGCTCGACCGCCGAGCCGTTGACGGCACGCTGGAGGTGCTCGAAGGGCTGGAACAGTTCCGCGAGCATCTGGGCGGCCGGCTGACGATTACGCTGCCGGACGGCATCGGGCGAAAGACCGAGGTCCACCAGATGGACCCGGGCCTGATCGAGAAGGCGATCGATTTTCTGAGAGGACCAGCGGCGTCATGAGGATTCAGTCCGACCCGCCGGTGCACCTGACCTATTGTCTGAACGTTCATCCCGGCGAGAGTTGGGCCGAGAACGTCGCCGCCATCCGCACGTTCGCTATCGCCGTGCGGGACCGCGTCGCTGCCGACAAGCCGTTTGGCCTGGGGCTGCGCCTCAGTGCACTGGCGGCCGGGCAGTTGGCCGAGGCGGCTGCGCTAAGTGAGTTCCGGATGTTCCTGGATCGTGAGAATCTCTACGTCTTCACGATCAACGGCTTCCCGTACGGCCAGTTTCATGATACCGCCGTCAAGGACAGCGTCTATGCGCCCGACTGGCGAACGGCCGAGCGGCGCGACTACACCATCGCCATGGCCGAAGTCCTGGCCCAACTGCTTCCCGAAGGCGTCACCGGCAGCATTTCGACCGTGCCGGGCTCGTACAAGCCGTGGATTCAGGGCGACGACGATGTTCGACAAATGGTCGAGATGCTATGCGACACGGCCGCTCGGCTGGATGCGATTGCCCGCCGGAGCGGGCGGGAGATTGTCCTGGCCCTGGAGCCCGAGCCGGACTGCTTTATCGAGAACACCGACGAGACGATCGCGTTCTTTAATGGTCCGCTGCGCGAGCACGGCTGCCGCTATCTGGCCGATCGACACGGCCTGGACCAGGCCGATGCGGCCCGGGTCATCGGCCGACATGTGGGCGTGTGTTTCGATACGTCGCACCTGGCGGTGGAGTTTGAGGACCTGGCCGCCTCCCTGGTGTCGCTGGCCGCCGCCGGCGTGCGGATCGGCAAGGTGCATCTCAGCGCCGCACTGGAGGCCCGGGCAAACGCCGCCGCTCGCAGCCAATTGCGGGAGTTCTGCGACCCGGTCTATCTCCACCAAGTCAAATCGCGCGGGGCCGGCGGGGAGGTGGTCTCTTACCCGGACCTGCCGGATGCATTGGATGCCGATACCGACCAGTCGTCACAGACGTGGCGAGTGCACTTCCACGTGCCGCTGTTTTTCGAGGGGTCGGGCGAGTTGGCGTCGACCAACTCTCTGCTGACCGGCGAGCTGGCCGCCGCACTGCGGGCCGGGGCGACCGAACACCTGGAGATCGAAACCTACACCTTCGCCGTCCTGCCGGATGAGCTGCGGGCCGACGACCTGGCCGACAGCATCGCCCGCGAGTACGAGTGGGTCATGCGGGAGCTGCTGATGAGCTAGAACACTCGGTCTTGGGTGCCACGCTTCTGCTTGCAGAAGCGTGCAGCGCCGCGAGCCAGCCACGCTTTTCTTACGAAAAGCGTGGCACCCCGGGCATGAAGTTGAGGGTGTAGGGACCGTAGCCCAACCAGCCGTAGACAAACGCGGCGGAGCTCTGACTGTGCCGGCTGGCGGCTAGCCATCCGACAGCTTGACCAGGGCTTTGACGCACTGGCGATTTCGCACGGCGTCGAAGGCGGCGTTGATCTCGTCCAACGGGTAGGTGGTGTCCAGGTCCAGCCAAATGCCGGCGTCGAGTTTGCCGGTCTGCATGAAACCGACAACCCGTTCGTGCGTTTCGGCCTCGTCGTAGCCGCCGTCGAATTCGGTGAACTCGGCGCGGGCCTTGTCGGGGTCGACGGTGGTCTTGCCCATCTCGTCGATGCCGTAGATGCCGACCGATCCGCCCTGCATCACGTTGAACAGCGCCAGGTCGATGGTCTCCTGCGAGCCGACCGCATCGATGACGATATCGAAGCCCTCCGGGCACATGCTGGCGATGATCCAGCCGACCCCGTCGGCCTTGTAGTCATAGAAGTCGGTCACGCCCGCACGTTTGGCGACCTCTTTCCGGGCGGCGCTGCCGCACATGGCCACCCGCACCGCGCCCAGGTTGGCCGCGTGGGCCGCGAAGGCCAGCCCCACCCCGCCCGAGCCCAGGATCAACACCCGGTTGCCGGTCGCGAGGCCCATGCGCGTGATGTAGCTGAGCGTCTCGCGCCACGTGGTCATCATCGTGCACGCCCGCGGGTCGAACTCGGCCGGGATGATCTGGTTGACCGTCGCGCCGGACCACTGGTCTTCCGCGACGCCGTCTTCTTTCATAGCCCAGTGGTCGCACGCCACGCCCAGCTCGGCAAAGCCCCCCCACGTGCTGCTGTAGCTGCCGTCGGCGGCCGGCGGGGCGCCGACGCGGGTGACCATATCGCCGACCTTCAAGTTGCGGACCTTATTGCCGACGTCGATGACCCGGCCGATGCTCTCGTGGCCGATGATGGTCGGTGCGGCGGTGATGGCCCAGTCGACGCGGCCTTCGATCAGGTGCAGGTCCGTGCCGGTGCAGGTGGCGCCGTAGAGCATCTGACACAGCGCGCCATAGGGGCCGACCTCGGGGTCGGCGACCTCGCGAACCGTCAGCGAGCCGAGTTGTTCCAGTAGGGCAGCTTTCATTATGCGGATCCCGGGCCCGAGCGGTGCTTCGGGCCGGTAAAGTGGATGCCGAAGGGCTCTTCGAACGGGCGGAAGGGCACCATCGCGTGGATGTCGTCCAGCCGGGCCAGGATGTCAGCCGGCAGGGGACCTTTCTCGAAGGCGGCCACGTTCTGCTCGAGTTGCTCGACGTCGCGGGCGCCGTTCATTATGCAGTCGATGTCCGGATTGGAGACCACGAACCGCAGGGCGCATTCGATGATGTCCATGCCGATCTCGTCGAGGTAGGCGTAGAGGGCCTTGTACTGCTCGCGACGCGGCTTACTCAGCCACAGCGCGCCGTTATTGACTTCGTCGTCGAAGCGCCCGACCAGCCCGCCTTGCTGCAGCGGCGAGGCGGAGACAACGCCGGCGCCCACTTCCTTACAGGCGGGGATCACGTCGATAGCGGCCTCGCGCCAGAGCAGGCTGTAGTTGAAGGCCGTCAGGACCACGTCGAACTTGCCCGAGCGGATGATCGGCCCCAACTCGTGGGCCGTCGTGCCGCCCAGGCCCGTGAAGCGGATCGTGCCCTTTTCCTTGAGTTCTTCCATCAGGTCGGTGACCGGACCGGAGTAGGTGTCGCGGTCGGCCCACCAGTCGTACTCGCCCGGTCGGTCCGGCTCGTGGATCATCAGGATGTCGATCTGCTCGCGGTGCAGCAGCTTCAGCGATGTCTCGACCGACTTTCGCAGACAATCGATGTTCTGCGGCTCGAACGGCTGCGGCCGCCCGCCCAGCTTGGTGGCAATGATGATCGGCTCTTTGATGTCCTTGATGACGTTGCCAATCGCCTCCTCGCTGTCGCCGTAGCCGGCGGCGGTATCGATGTAGTTCATGCCGAACTCCATCGCGCGATGAATCAGCTTGCGGCTACGTTCCTGCCCGTCGGGGTCGATGGCGCACCACGCCCCGCCCATCGCCAACTTGGGCACTTCCAGCCCGGTCCGTCCGAGCGTCACCTTTTCCATGTTATCGTCCTCGCGAGCTTGGTAATACCTCGGCTGCCGAGGTATGGTCTTGGAGTCCTGTGCTCTTCCGCGCCTGCGGCCAACAACACCTTCAACCGACAGGAAGGCGGCATTGTGTCACGCCTGAGGGTGATGGGCAAGATGATTGATTCGTATGCAGATCTCCTCACAGCGGGGCACACGGCGCACAGAAGATGCGTTCAAGATCGCCCTATTGGCTGAGGATGCTCTTGGTCCCTCTGGCGAAGGTCGCCCATTCCGCCGCCCGAACCACCAGTTCCCGGCGCCCTCTTGCCGTCAATGAGTAGACCTTGCGTCTTCTCCCGGCCGCCGGGCCTTCCCACTTGGCCGTCACCATCCCCTTCTCGTGAAGCCGGCGCAACGTCGGGTATAACGACCCCTCGAGCCAGTGCACCGCCCCTCCCGATCGGCGGTGCGCCCGCTTGGCCAATTCATAACCATGGCAGGCGGAATCTTTGAGTAAGGCCAGAAGCATCATTTCAATCGTTGCCCGCATCAAGTCCGACGACATCGCCATCGCACCATCCCTTTCAACGGACGGGACCACCGGAGCATACCTCACCACATGAGGTCTCGTCTGCCTCGGCGGCAGCTTGGTTCGGGCCCGCCACGCGATACCTCATCACGTGAGGTATCCTCGGCCAAGCCGCCAATCATTTCAAGTGGCGCAGTCTCGTTGTATTGAGGTTGATCGCGACCGGACGTCAGCGAATACCTCACGACGTGAGGTATTCCGCGCGGCGGCGGGCACAAGCCCGACCGAAAGGCCCGAACGCCGCAGGGGGCGATACCTCATGACATGAGGTATCGTGTGCCCCTGCTGCGATTGCGGAGGCGCCATGCGCAGGGCCGGTTCGGCGCTTGGGTAATACCTCATGACATGAGGTATCGTGCGCTCCTGCTGCGATTGCGGAGGCGCCATGCGTAGGGTCGGCCCGGCGCTTGGGTGATACCTCATGACGTGAGGTATTCCGCGCGGCGGCGGGCACAAGCCCGACCGAAAGGCCCGAACGCCGCAGGGAGCGATACCTCATGTCATGAGGTATCGTGTGCTTCTGCTGCGATCGCGGAGGCGCCAGGCGTAGGGCCGGTCCGGCGGTTGGGTGATACCTCATGACATGAGGTATCGTGTGCTCCTGCTGCGATCGCGGAGGCGCCATGCGTAGGGTCGGCCCGGCGCTTGGGTGATACCTCATGACGTGAGGTATTCCGCGCGGCGGCGGGCGCAAGCCCGACCGACAGGCCCGAACGCCACAAGGGGCGATACCTAATGACATGAGGTATCGTGTGCTCCCGCTGCGGCCAACGTTGAAGCGTTGCGCGTCGGGCATCCGCCTGGCGATCAGACGATACTTCACAACGTGAGGTATCACATGTGCCGGGGTGGGGGTCTAGATCATCTTGATGATGCGGACGGCGTAGGAGGCGAGGGTGATTTGGCCGGAGCAGGGCTCGCCGGTCAACAGGTCAGTTCCGGATTGGTTGCCCAGGTCGGCCGTCCGCTGGCTGTCGCTGTGGTTGATGACGAACAGCAGCTTTCGGTCGTCGGCCTCGCGAAGGAGGACTTCGACGTCCTCGCCGCTGGAGGCGAGCGGTTCGATGCCCTTCTCGTCGGCCAGCATCCCGTAGAAGTCGGTCAGGAAGTCCTCGTCCGCGCAGGTGGCCACGTAGTAGGCTTGGCCCTTGCCGACGGCATTTCGCGTCAGGCACGGCCGGCCCGCGTACCAGTTCTTGCCGTAGCTGGCCAGCACGTCGGCGCCCTCGGCGTGAATCTGGTCGAAGTAATGGTCGCACGTGTAGGACGCTTTGGGCAGTTTCAGCTCGCCCGCGATGCACATCTCGTTGGTCGCTTCGCCTTCGGCGCGGTTGTCGATCTCTTCCGACCAGATGCCCAGCAGCTTTCGCAGCGCGCCGGGGTAGCCGCCTTCGTAGACCAGGTCGCTTTCGTTAACCAGGCCCGACAGGTGCGTGGTGACGAACGTGCCGCCGGCGGCGACGAAGTCGTTGATCTTGGCGGCCTCATCGATGCGGGCGTGGAGTTCTTCGGGTGTGCCGGCCAGCGGGAACCGGCCGGACTTGACCATGTACAGAAGCGGCGCAATCAGAATGTCATACTGCGACCAGTCGCCATCCAGGCGGACCACGTCGATGGGAATGTTCTGCTTCCAGACCGATCGGAAGTGGCGCAGCTTGGTCTCGATGAACTTCTTGTCCTTGCCCGGCCCGGCGGACAGGTCGACGGCCCAGCGGTTCTCGGCGGCCCACAGCATGCCCACCCGGGCCTTGGCCGCCCGTGTGCCGACGACGGGCTCTGAGAGCGCAGCCAGGTCGCGGCCGAGCTGAGCGACTTCCTGAAACACGCGCGTGTTCTCATGGCCGACGTGCGAGACGACGGCCCCGTGGAACTTCTCGTGGCCGCCGCGGCAGCGACGCCACTGGAAGTACATCACCGCGTCCGAGCCGTGGGCGACGGCCTGAAGAGAGACATTCCGCATCAGTCCCGGCGGCTTGAGGCGGTGGTGCCGGTGCCAATTCGTGCTGGACGGCGTCTGCTCCATCAACATCCACGGGTCGCCGTGTTTGACGCCCCGCATCAGGCAGTGGGCCATGGCGGTGAAGGCCGGGTCGGCGTCGACCTCGGGGTAGCTGTCCCATGAGACCACGTCCAGCACGTCGCCGAACTTGGCGTAGTCGAGCCCGTTGAAAAAGCCCATCAGGTTGGTCGTGATCGGCACCTCCGGCGTCAGCTCGCGCAGGGGCGTGCACTCGTTCTTGAAGAACTCCACGATCTGCGTCGAGCAGAACCGTCGCCAGTCCAACATCAGCCCGGTCAGGCCGTTGACGTGGCCGTGATCGGTGGGCGCGTTGATCTGCGAGAAGTCGTTGAACGTGTGCGACCAGAACCGCGCCCACCACTGCTCGTTGAGCGTATCGATGTCGCCGTAGCGTTTCTCCAGCCAATCGCGGAACGCCTGCTGGCAGAGATCGCAGTAGCAGTGGTCCCACAGGTGGCCGTACTCGTTGGACACGTGCCACATCGCCAAGCCCGGATGCTTGCCATAGCGCTCGGCCAGCAGTTGGTTGATCCGTTGCGTCTGGCGCCGAAAGATGGGCGAGGTGGGGCAGGACACCTGCCGCACGCCGGGCAGGCCGCGATGGGTGTCCTTGTAGACCGCCTGGATCTCGGGATACTTATCCGCCATCCAGTGCGGCGGCGAGGACGACGGTGTGGCCAGCGCCACGAACACGCCGGCATCGTGCAGGCGGTCGAAGGTCTCATCCAGCCAGGCCCAGTCGAACGTGCCTTCTTCGGGCTCGAGCTGAGCCCAGGCGAAGATGCCGGTCGACATGAGGTTCATGCCCGACAGCTTCATCAGCCGCACGTCGTCGATGCGGATGTCTTCGGGCCATTGGTCGGGATTATAGTCGCCGCCGTGAAACAGCTTCGGCAAGGCGGGGTTGATGGGACCATGGGTTGGCATTAATCACTCCTGGGGCGCTGACGTTCAGCGATTATCCGGTGAATCCGAAATTCGAAAAACGAAACCTACCTGCCGGCAGGCAGGCCCGAAACAAATTCGAAGCACGAAGCTCGAAACACGCTGCGTTGCCAATGCTGCGGATGCGACTGTTTTGGTCATTCGAATTTCGTGCTTGTTTCGGGTTTCGAGTTTCGTGCTTCCTCGGCATCGCCGAGCCTACACTACGCCGTAACGCTTCAGAAACTCCATGGCCTCGTCGCGCTGGTCGAGCGACGAGTGGGCGACGTTGACGATGCCTTTGGCGCTGCCGAGTTGGTCGGCGATAGTGTTCAGGACGTCTCCGCCCCAGTCATAGATCTGGAGCAGCTTGCCGGCGTCGCGGACCTTGGCGTAGACCTCGGGCCATTCGATCTGGCCCTTTTGGCCCGTACCGGGCACCCACTGGATGCCGTCCAGCTCCTCGATCTCGAGCATCGAATCGAGGTGGGGCAACTGGCCGACGCCGTCGAGGTGGTAGAACGCGTTGGCGACCCGTTTGCAGGTCGCGGCGAACTCGGGCTTGACGAACTCGTCGAACATCTCCGGGCCGATCATGTAGGCGAAGTCGCACTGCAGCATGTAGCTGGTCGGCCGGGAGTAGATCGGCACCCAGGCGGCGTGGCCGGGGCTGAGCGGCCCAAGGGCGGCGTTGATGTCGTCAAAGGCGCGGAACCATGCGTCGTGGATTTCCCACGTGACGCGTTTGACGTCGTCGGGATGATCGACCAGATCCAGCAGCAGCTTCTCGGACGGCCGGAATGTCGACAGCACGTCCAGCGTGCCGCCCAGATCGGTCATGCCGACGAGGACCTGGCCTTCCCATCGTTCCATGGCCGCGCGGGCGATGTCCTTGATGCGCCGCAGGACCCAACTGTCGGGGTCGTACTCGATGTGCAGGTCGGGCAGCTCGCGGACCTCGTCGGGGTAGAACCAGACGGTCTGCTCGGTCGGCTCGGCCCGGCCGCCCACGAAGGTCGCCAGCACGCCGGGGCCGAGGTTCAGCCAGGTGTAGGGGAACCCGTCGCCCCAGAACTCCTTGCCGCACAGATTGTAGTCCCAGTGGTCGATGATATCGGCGGCCGGGATCGACAGGTCGTACATATCGACGGCGGGGCTCTTGGGTTTGTCGCGCCCGGGGTCGCGCCCGGTAGCGTCCATGGGGATCAACGGCCGATCCAGCTCGCCCGCCCACCATGTCGCCGCATCCTCACGAATCTTCTCCCAACGGTCCCTCGCAAAATCAATAGCCATGGCCGACATCATATAGAGCGGTTCGGCGGCGTCAAATCAAAGGGGCGCGGGCGAGGGGTCTGCCGCTCACGGGCCGGGGGGGTAGGGGCGTCAGACCAGGGCGCCCCGGCAGGAGGAGCCGAAGCCGGCTGTGCAGGCGAAGCAGTGGTCGGCTGTGACGATCCGGCGGGCGGCGAGAGCGGCGGGGTCGAAACGGCGGATGTGGTCCGGCGCGCCGTAGCTCACCGGTCGGCCGACGGCGAGGTGGAAGTCGCAATCGTACAGCGTGCCGTCCCAGCCGATGCTGATCTGGCGGCGGCACATCAGGGCCTCGACCGTCTTGGCGTTGAACGAGTCGACCAGCAGGTCCATGTATTCGCCCCGGCGGCCCTGGCGATCGAGCGAGTCGCCGAATCGGCCGATCGGCACGTTGGTGATCGTCAGAAGATTGGTGAAGGTTATGCCGAAGCGCCGGTGAAGCTCTTGGCGGAAGTCGCCCTCGAGCTGCGACTGGACCGGCGGCAGGTCCAGCTCGACGGGGTTGTAGACGAGGTCCAGTTGCAGCCCGCCTGCTCGCCCGTACCCGGTGGCATTGAGTCGGCGGACGGCCTCGATGCTCTGTCGGTGGACCCCTCCACCGCGCTGGGCGTCGACGTTTTCTGGCAGATAGCACGGCAGAGAGGCGACCAGGCGGACCTGATAGTCACGGAACAGCCCGATGAGGTGCTGCGTGTCCGCTGCCAGCAGGGCGGTGAGGTTGGTGCGGACCTGGACGGCCCGCCCGTCGCTGCGAAGAGCCCGGATCAAGTGCGGCAGGTGCGGGTTGAGTTCCGGCGCGCCGCCGGTGATATCGACCAGGTCGACGTCGGCGGCTGCCGCGGCCTCGCGCACCAACTCCATCGTCGACCAGTCCATGATCTCGCGGCGCTGCGGCGAGCAGGCCAGGTGACAGTGCGAACATTCCTGGTTGCACAGCAGGCCGACGTTGACTTGGATTGTCTCCAGGGCGACCGCGCGGAGGGCGGTATCTGAATCGGCGGACATGGTCTGTTCGAAGTGGTTCACGCGAAGGCGGCTCCCTGACGGCGTGGCCGGGCCAGGAACGTCTGCTCGCTATCATCATAGGCGGCGTGTTGGCCTGCGACAATCTTCTGGAGGACAAATACAAGGAAGTGCTGTTCTTTGAGCTGCCTCGTGAGGGTGACCTTGAACCGGGGCGGCGCATGGGCCATACTCTCAGCCATCATGCGGTCAGGCGCAAGCGTCATGCGGTTGGGCGCAACGGCGACCGATTCTCGGAGACGGCCAACGCTATGAAGCTGTGCATCGTGGGCGTTCGCGGACACGCGGGCTACGTGTTCGACGGGCTGGCGGACCTGCCGGGCGTGCAGGTGGTCGGCGTCTCGGCCGGGGCCGGCGAAGACGACGTGGGGGTGTTGACGAGCGAGTGCGACCGGCTGGGCCAGAGGCCTGAGGTTTTCGGCGAGTATCTGCAGATGCTCGACGCCTGCAGCCCGGATGTCGTCGCCATTGCCGGCCCCTTCGAGCAGCATGCCGGGATGTGCCTGGCCGCGCTGGATCGCGGCATCCACGTGTTCTGCGAGAAGCCGGTCGCCCTGACGCTGGAGGAGCTCGCCTCGCTGAAAGCCGCCCACGCCGGGACCGACCTTCACTTCGCCGCGATGATGGGCCTGCGGTACGACAGGGCTTTCTATGCCGCCCACTGTGCGGTGCAGGATGGCGCTGTCGGCGAGGTCCGCCTGATCAATACGCGCAAGAGCTACAAATTGGGCCGGCGGGCGAGCTACTATCACACGCGGGCGACTTACGGCGGGACGATCCCCTGGGTGGGCAGCCACGCTATCGACTGGATTCACTGGTTCGCGGATCGGCCGTTCGAATCGGTCTACGCCACGCACTCGGCCAGGTGCAACGACGACCACGGCGAACTGGAGACCTCGGCGCTGTGTCATTTCACACTTGCCGGCGAGGTGTTCGCCTCGGCCAGCATCGACTACTACCGGCCGGAGCGGGCGCCGACGCACGGGGACGACCGCGTTCGGGTTGTCGGCACGGGCGGCGTGGTCGAGGTCGCCGACGGCCGGGCCACGCTGATCGATCGGACCTCCGACGGAGTCCAGGCGCTCTCGCCCTGCGGCGACCGGCAAATTTTCCGTGACTTTGTCGATCACGTCGAAGGGCGCACGACCGCCCTGATCGGTGCGGACGACACGTTCGCCGTCACCGAGGCCTGCCTGCTCGCCCGCCAATCGGCCGACGAAGGGCGTACGATCACCTTCGGCGCAGATGAGGGGGTCGACGATTGACTCGTTCCGGCGGCAGTTCGGAGGTCCGCGTGGTGTTGATAGGCATCGGCGGCTACGGGGGCGCTTACGTGCGGGAGGTCCTGAAAGCGCCGGCCGATAGCGGCGTGAAGCTTGTCGGCGTTGTCGATCCCCAGCCGCAGCGCTGCACTAAGCTTGATGAATTGAAGCGGCGCCATGTGCCGGTCTTCGACAGCTTTGAGGAGTTCTATCGCTGCGGGTCTGCCGATCTGGCGGTGATCGCCTCGCCCATTCACTGCCACAGGCCGCAGACGCTGCTGGCCCTGGCCAATGGGGCGGCTGCGCTATGCGAAAAGCCGGTCGCCGGCACGATCCAGGATGCCCGGGCGATGTTCGACGCCGCCCAAGCTGCCGGCCGACCTCTGGCTATCGGGTACCAGTGGTCGTATTCCGATGCGATCCAATCGCTCAAGCGTGACATCCTGGCCGGCGAGTTGGGCAGGCCCGTTCGCCTGCGGACGCTTGCCTGCTGGCCCCGGCCGCTGTCGTATTACACGCGCAATAACTGGGCCGGTCGCCTCCGCAGCGATGACGGCGCGTGGGTGCTCGATGGCCCCGCCAACAACGCCACCGCCCACTTCCTGCACAATATGTTCTACGTGCTTGGGCCGACGCGGACGACCAGCGCGACTCCGGCGACTGTTCAGGCGGAACTGTATCGGGCCAAGCCGATCGAGAACTACGACACCGCCGCCATTCGGTGCCGCACCAGTGACGACGTGGAAATAGTGTACTTCACGACGCATTCAACCGCTGACGGTCGCGGGCCGGTGTTTTGCTACGAGTTCGACAAGGCGGTCGTCACCTATGACCACGACGGCGATAAGCAAATCGTGGCGGAGTTCCACGACGGCGCCCGGCGCATCTACGGCGATCCGGCGGAAGGGCACATGAACAAGTTCCGCCAGGCCGTCGCCGCCGCGCGGGGGCAGGGCGAGGTGGACTGTCCCATCGAAGCAGGCATGCCCCAGACGCTGTGCGTCAACGGGGCGCAGGAATCGATGCCGCAGATCGCACCGCTACCCGCCGACGTGATTCGCACGACAGACAGCCAAGGCGACCCACTGGTCTGGGTGGACGGCCTGGGGGACGTTCTTGAGGCGTGCTACGACCGCGGCGCGCTGCCGAGCGAGTTAGGCGACGTTGCCTGGGCGCGACCGGGGCGGGCCGTTGACCTGCGCGGGTACGAGTTCTTCCCATCGGCCGAAAGGTAGATGGGATGGTCGTCTGACCGCCTTCGATGCTCTTGCATTCGGGGAATCTCTCGCCTAGACTCCGCGCTTTCCACCGACCTTCGGGCCGGTGTTCGGAAGGACCAAAGCCATACCAATCCCCGGCGGCGTTTCCCCGGTGATCGTGACGCACGAAAGGACAAGCGATGAGCATTCCTCGAAGTGAGTACCCGCGCCCGCAGTTTGCCCGGCCCGATTGGCTGTGCCTTAACGGTCAGTGGCAGTTCGAGATTGACAACGGCGACACCGGCCTGGAGCGAGGCCTGACCGGCAAGGCCAAGCTCGATGGCGAAATCACCGTGCCGTTCTGCCCCGAGAGCCCGCTCAGCGGCGTCGGCAACGAAGACTTCATGAAGGCGGTCTGGTATCGCCGCGACGTCGATATCCCCGCTGACTGGGCCGGCCGAAAGATCCTGCTGCACTTCCAGGCCGTCGACTACGACGCCACAGTGTGGGTCAACGGCAAGGAACTCTATCGCCACCGCGGCGGCTGGACGCCCTTCACTGCAGACCTCTCGGGCGTCGCCGAGGCCGGCAGCAAGGCGACTATCGTTGTCCGCGCCCGCGACAACACGCGCGGCAACCAGCCCGGCGGCAAGCAGTCCGACCAGTACGGCCGCTACGGCTGCATGTATACGCGGACGACCGGCATCTGGCAGAGCGTCTGGCTCGAGCCGGTCCCCGAGGTGCACCTGAAGCGCGCCCGGATCACGCCGGATGTGGCCAACCGCCGCTTCACCATCGCCCAGCCGATCAGCAACAACACGCCGGGCCTGGTGTTTCGGGCGACGGCCAGCTTCGACGGCAACCAGGTCGCTCGCGCCGAAGTCGCCGCCGACAAGGACTTCGCCCCGATGCTGGACCTGGTGATAGCCGAAGCCGACCTGAAGCTCTGGGCGGCGGGCGAAGGCAACCTGTACGACATCAAGCTCGAGCTTGTCGACGCCGACGGCAAGGTCGTCGACGCCGTCGACAGCTACGCCGGCATGCGGAGCGTGAGCATCGACGGGAAGGCGGTCAAGATCAACGGCAAGAACGTCTTCCAGCGACAGGTGCTGGACCAGGGCTACTACCCCGACGGCATTTTGACCGCACCGTCTGAGGAGGCGCTGATCGCCGATATCGAACTGTCGATGGCGGCGGGCTTCAACTCGGCTCGCCTGCACCAGAAGGTCTTCGAAGAGCGGTTCCTCTATCACTGCGACCGCCTGGGCTACCTGGTGTGGGGTGAGTTCGGCGATTGGGGCATCGATCGCAACAACCCGCCGGTGAGCATGGTGGCCCAGTGGCTGGAAGAACTCGAGCGCGATTACAGCCACCCGGCCATCGTCGGCTGGTGCGGGCTTAACGAGACGGCCGAGGCCATCACCGACAGGATCACCCCGCTGATGGACGTGACGCGGGCGATGTACCTGGCCGCAAAGGCCATGGACCCCACCCGCCCGGTGCTGGATTCGTCCGGCTACTCGCACTTCGTCCGCGAATGCGAGATCTACGACAGCCACGACTACGAGCAGGTCCCCGAGAAGTTCTCGGCCAACCAGGACGGCCTGGCCGACGGCGACCCGTTCCTCAACGGCAGCCCCGAGAGCCCGATCTCGCTGCCCTACAACGGCCAGCCGTATTTCGTCAGCGAGTTCGGCGGCATCTGGTGGCACGCCAAGCAGTCCGGCGAGGGCGACTCCTGGGGCTACGGCAATCGGCCCAAGGACATCGAGGAGTTCTACGACCGGTTCGAGAAGCTGTTCAACCGCCTGCTGGACGACCCGGACCAGTTCGGCTACTGCTACACGCAGTTGACCGATGTCTGGCAGGAAGAGAACGGCATCTACTACTTCGACCGCTCCGAAAAGTTCGACATGGCCAAGATCCACGCCATCCAGACCCGCGAAGCCGCGATTGAAAAACTGGATGCATAGCATCCAGCCCGCCGAAGCCGTCCTTCGCCGAAGCCGCCCTTCTCCGAAGCCTTGGCGAAGGAGAATTGGCGAAGGAGAATTGGCGAAGGCGGGAAGTAACGGATCACCACAAAGGACACAAAGAGCACGAAGATCGTCTTGACGATAGCGCGGCGGGATCCTGCCTACCGGCAGGCAGGACCGATCCCGCCGCGCTTTTCTTGTTTGGGCGCGGCGATCCGATACAATGACAGCCGCCTGTAGACGGGGCAACCGGACGGTGAATCGAGACAACCGACATCTGCACCTGCTGTCACGCTGGCACTACGGCCTGGCGATTGGGATATTGCTGGCCATAGTGGCTGCGGGCGTCTGTCTCAAGATCAGCGGCTTCGGGGATACAATCGCGGTGGTTCTGTGGTTTCCCATAGTGGCGCTTGCTTTTCTGGCGCTGGTGGTGGGGGACCCGTCGGGCCCTCAATATGGGGAGGGCGCCTGGGCCGCTTTCCTCGGCAGCATGGTCCTGGGCGCCTTCCTGGGCATGATCCTCGCGGCCCTCGTCGCGATGGCGACGCTTGTCTGGCTGATTTTCCTGGCCGTTTCGGGCTGGCTGCTCAAGCGGCGGCGCGGCTACTGGGTGTGCTACCTCGTGGCGATAGCTAGCTGCGCGTTCTTCCCGTTGGGGACCGTGCTGGGGGTCGTCACGCTCAAGGTCCTAAGCCGCCCGAACGTCCGGGCCAGCTTTTCCAAAGACAACGGCCTCATCCCGCCGGTCCAGTAGGAGCAGTTGATTCTCACGGCTCCGCCGCTTCTTTCTGCACCCAGAAGCGGCGTTGGTTCGTCGGTGAAGGCCCGCAGGGCCGGCAGTCAGTAGCCGGGGCCGTCAGGCCCCGGTAGCAGATTCTGGAGAAGGTAAAGCCCCGAAGGGGCGACAGACGTTTTCAGCATCCATCTTCTGTCGCCCCCTCGGGGCTCTGCGCGGTTAAGGCCGTTATCCGGGGGCTCGCGCCCCCGGCTATTTTCTGACGCCCCTTTGGGGCTCGAAAGAAGATGCGGCTGTCTCTAGCCGTCGCCGACTTGGTGGGGGTGACGGTCGCGCCTAATGCCGTTGGCGGCCTCGCGTTGGGGTAGGTGGCGGATTCGGCTGGGGGAATGTTCGGCTCGGACTTTCTTTTTCGTGCCGATCATGGCAATATCTGCGATATCGAAACGGCCTTGTCGGGAAAGGGAGCGAACATGACGTGCCCAAGATGCGGCGGTGGACTGAGAACGATTGATTATGAAGGCGGGAAGATTGAGACCTGCACCGGCTGCGGCGGCGAATGGCTGGACGGGGGGGAGCTCGGCCAAATCGTCCGGACCGTGGAAGAGACCTTCCCGAGGGAGATGAGGGACTCGCTCGACGCGATCAACAAGAACATGTTCTCGATCGACGACGAGGTCGAGAATGAGGTGTCCTGCCCCAAGTGCCCCGGCGTGGAGCTGAACCGCTTCAACTACGCGTGCTCCTCGGGGATCGCCATCGACAGGTGCCCCGAGTGCAGCGGCATCTGGCTCGACAAGGATGAGCTCGAAAAAGTCCAGATCCTGGTCGAGGAGTGGCAAGCCAAGCTGGAAGAGGACCTGGAAACGTACGGACCCCTGGTTGAGAAAGTCAGGCAAGAGGCCGAGCAGCTTGACCGGGAGTCCGGAAACATCTCACGCTCCGCGTACGTCAACGCCGTACTGCGGAGACTTGTGGACTACTTCTAGGCGTCCCGCTTGGGTCCCGTGCGCAAAGAAACGCGGCGGTCCCTAAGGAATGGCCGCGCTTGGTACGTTTCTGACCAGTACTTCTCCTTGCTGTTCTCTGCGGCTCTGCGTCTCCACCGTCGCCCTTTGGGCTATGGCGGACAAGTCTGTGGCTAAGCCGTTTCTCACATCGCCAGCATGTGTCGGCCGATGATGTGATCCTGGTAGGGCTCGTCGAGTTCGCAGAAGTAGCCGCTCCAGCCCCACACGCGGACGATGAGGTTCTTGTGGAGTTCGGGGTGGGCCTTGGCGTCCTGGAGCGTCTCGACGTTCAGCGTGTTGATCTGCAACTGCTGACAGCCGAGCTCGACGAAGGTGCGGATCAGCATCGCCACCTTGCGGATGGCGTCTTCATCGCGGAAGACGGTGTCGGCCAATTCCATGGTGATCGGGCCGCCGTTGCAGATGCGGCTGTAGTCGATCTTGCTGAACGATTGCAGCACGCTGACGGGCCCGCGAATCTGCACGCCGGGCGAGGGGGCCAGCGACGAGCCGATGAAGTCGCCCTTGTGTCGCCCGTCGGCCGACGCCCCTTCGACGACCGGCTCCATCATCTCCTCCTGCTTGCAGCGGACGAGCGAGACGTAATACATCGCCGAGCCCGTCCCAGGCCGCACCACGGTCGATCGGCCGATGTCGGTCTTGTGCGATTCGCAGGCGTCGGCAAAGTCGTTGAACAGTTTGATCAGGATGTCATCGACGTAATCGTCGTTGTTGCCGACCTTCGGGCCTTCGTTGAGCAACTTCTTCCGCAGCGGCTCGTCGTTTTCGAAGTTGGTCACCAGGGCTGTCATCAAATCGCCGCGCTCGATGACGCTGTTGTCGAAGACGAATGTCTTAACCGCCGCCAGCGCGTCGGCCCCGTTGGCTGAGCCCGAGCCGTGAATGCCGCAGTTGTAGTACTTCACGCCGCCGCGGTTGGCGTCGCGCCCGGTTTCGAGGCAGTTGCTCATCAGCACCGTGTACCAGGGGTACGGATGGTACAGCGACCACCGCCGCCAGCTCGCCACGTAGACGTCGACCTGGTCGAAGATGTTCTGGCGGGTGCGGTCCATGATGCCGTCGAAGTCGTCCTGGGCGGCGAGGCCCTCGCGGATAGCCGTGTCGGCGGCGGCCAGGAAGTTGACGGCGTTGATGTTCGGCACGTCCAGCGCCACGCTGGGGATGATGAACTCCCAGCAGGCGGCCACGACGTAGTCGCGGGCGTCTTCGAGGTCGTAGCCGGCGTTGACGAGCGACTGAATCTCCACGTCGTCGTTGGCGTACTGAGGGAAGCCCAGCCCGCGGCGAGTGAGCTTGGCCGCCTCGATCAGCAGGTCCAGCTCGGTGTTGGTGTCGACGCGGAGGTTGATCTTCGGGTCGATCATGTTGACGTCGTGGCTGACCCGCATGATCAGGTACGTCAGGGCGTTGACCGCGCACGAGCCGTCTTCGGGCTTGACGCCGCCGAGCATGATCGATTGGCCGTTGTCGCCCTGCTGGACGCCGGGATAAAGGTCGTTGTCCTTGTTGAAGCTGATGAACAGTTCGCACAGCAGTTCGTAGGCTTCGTCCTCGGTGATGCGCCCGGCGTCGAGATCGGCTTGGTAGTAGGGCAGCATGTATTGGTCGAACCTGCCGAGCGTGACGTGGGCGGTCGGCTGCATCCAGGTGAGGGAGTGGAGGAACTTAAAGCTCTGCAGCGCCTCGTGGAAGGTGCGCGGCGGATGGGCCGGCACGTGGTCGAGGATCTCGGCGAGGTCGTCGCGGCCTTGGGCGCGGGCCTCGTCGGCGTAGCGCGCGGCCAGGTCCAGCGCCGCGTCGATGACCTCGATGCAGGCCGTCATCGACTGGACGGCCTCTTCGTCATCGGCCATCCGCTCGAGCGAGGCGGCCGCGATCTCGCGGCGCTTGAGCAGGCCCTGCGAGACGGCCAGGTCCCAATTGGCGGAGATATTAGCGACGCCGACCGAGCCGTTGCCCTTTTCGCGGGCGGCGCGGACCTCGGGCGGCTCGGCGGGGGTGGGAATGCCCTTAATCGTGCGCGTAAAGACGATTCGCTCGCCGTCAAGGATGATGGGCTTCTCAGCCTCGCAGAGCGCTCGGAACGAATCACTCATGCGGCCGTGCCAACTCACCCCTTCGCGCTCATAGCGATCATTGTCGGGCTGGACCTCAATATCCTGTCGAAGCTTCGCGTGCTCGCGCTCGCGGACACGCTTCTTCATCGCTTCAAGGCGTTCGTTCATTGAAGAACCTCCACAGGTCCATTATAGCCGGTCGGTGGGTGATCGAAAAGGCTTGGGGCCTGAGGCCTGGGGCCCGCGGCAATACTTTTTCAGCCCAAGTCCCAAGCCTCAGGCCTCGAGCCTTTCTCCTCACGCCACGTGGACGGGGATGCCCCGCTGTTCGAACGGCGTCACGTTCGCATTGACCTCCCGGGACTCATCGTAGTTCGCAGCGAACGTCATTCCGGCGGCGGCGTACTTTCCGCCGGCAGCCTTGTTGTAGGGCAGAAGGTCCACTCGCTTCAATCCCGCCAGCGGCTTGACCGTCTCGGCGATGGCGGCGAGGTTCTCATCGGTGTCGGTTACACCCGGGATCAGGGGGACGCGAACGACGAACGGCGTGCCGAGTGACGGCAGGAGGCGGAGGTTATGAATGATCATCGTATTGTCTACGGCTACGTAGTGGAGCAGGGCGTTGTTGTCGATGATCTTCAGGTCGAAGTAGATCAGGTCGACCTTGGCGGCCACCAGCTTGAAGTCCTGCTCGGTGGCGTAGCCGGAGGTATCGAGCAAGGTGTGCAGGTTGTCGAGCCGGTCGATGACTTCGGCCAGGAACGCCGCCTGCATCAGCGGCTCGCCGCCGGAGAACGTCACGCCGCCCTCGTTGCGCCGCAGAATGTCGGCCTGGCTGTTCAGCAGGTCGGCCAGTTTCCGGGACGTATAGCGCTGGCCGGCGATCCGCTCGCCGGCGGGGCTGGTCATCGTCTGCGGCTCGGACGAGATGCCCTCGGGGTTCTGACACCACGTGCACCGCAGCGGACAGCCCTTCAGGAACACGGTCGTACGAATGCCAGGCCCGTCATGGACGGCGAACTCTTTGATATCGAATACGATGCCGGTTTGCATGGGGAGGATTCTACCATACTCAAGGAAAGTAGGGACAGGCACGTCTGCGCGATCCTGCGGATCGCTGCGCTTGAGCCAGTCCCTATTTTCCTACACCGTCCCGGTCAGCACCTGTTCGCCCGGTCCGACGCCGGCGGAAATGTGGGGGACCTTGGGGCGTTTGCCGGCGTAGTCGATTCGGTAGAAGGTGATCTGCCCCGGCGCCAGCCAGGCGAAGGTGCCGGTGATGTCGCCTTTGGTCTGGACTTTGGCGGGGCTTTCGCCGCCACCACTGGCCTGGTAGATCGTCGGCCGACCTCGGAAGGCCAGCACCGCCTGACACGACTCGGTCTGCGAGTTGTTGCACACCGAGAAGTACTCCCGGCCGTCGGGGTCGACGAACTCGCTGAGGATCAGCGGGTTGGGGCACTTGGCCCACTTGAGCAGGTGGCTGTCGTGGAACGGTTCGAACCCGCCGTAGACGTGCCCTTGGTGCCAAACGTTCTTGAGCGTCAAGGTCATCACCAGCGGGCCGTAGAGGGCCTGGGTGGTGCGATTGATGCGGCTGACCCATGTGAACGTCTCGGTGCGCTCGCCATGTTCGTCGATGGGCGAGATGCGGTAGTTCTGATAGCCCATGCCGATGCCGAGCAGGAACCAGCACAGCCCCTTCGCGCCGTGGGCCAGCGCCGTGCCCACCTGCCAGCGGAAATCGTCCTCGGTGGGGCAGCGGTAGGTGAAGTGCCCGCACGCCAGCGGCGAGACCATCCAGTCGATGCCGTGTCGTCTCGCCGCGTCGGAATACATCTTGATACTGCCGAAGTAGCCGTTGATGGACCCATCGCCCGGGGCCATCTGCCAGTAGACGTCGTGGATGAGGTACTCGGGCTTGCCGTCGCGGCAGACGCGGTCGAGAAAGGCCGAATAGTCCGGCTCGCCGATCCAACCTTCCACGCCGCGGGAGTAGGGCCCGAAGTTCAGGAAGGTCGACAGGTGCGGAGCAACCTCGCGATGCAGCTTCAGCGTCTGCACAGCCGACTCGGTGAGGCCGGTGGTCGGCTCATCGCCAGCGTGGAAGCCCAGCATGCCGGGGTGGTGGCCGAAGTCGCGCACGGCCTCCTTGATGCGCTTCCGCATAGCGGCGCCGCCGCGCTTGACGGCGTCGGGGCCGAACGTCACGCGACCATCGCAGAAGATGGCCTTCATGCCGGCCTCGTGGATGTCGTCGAGCATCTTCAGCGACGGTTCGATCGGGGCAGGGGGGTAGTAGGAATGGGGCGTCATCACCACGCTGCAGCCGAGGTCTTTCCACTGGGCCAGCGCCCCCTCATCCCACGAGCCGCCGTACAGCCAGAAGCTGATGGGCATCACGCCGGCGGCCTTCATTTCTTCGTATCGAGTCATCTCACACCTGAATAGTGCTGCTTGCCTCTTGGGGTGGCACGGGTTGCTCGCAACCCGTGTAGTTAAGCACGCGGCCGAACCAACACAGCTTGCAAGCAAGCTGTGCCACCCGATCGCCTACTTCTTGCTCGTCTTCTTAGCCTTCTTCTTGGCGGCCCTCTTCTTCGCCACACGTTTGGCCGCCGTCACGCGGTACAGTTCCATCTGGCCCGGCGCCAGCCAGCATTCGACTTTGGCGTCTTTGCAATAATCCGCGTCCTTCGGATTGGCTGAGCCTTTGATCTTCACGCCGGTGTCGCCGCCGCCCCAGGCGATTCGCCGAATCTCCGGCCGGCCGCGGAAGCACATCATCGCTTCGGTGCTGTCGTCGCGGGCGTTGTTGACGATGGCGACGTAGTCGGCGCCCTTGGCGCCGGTCAGTTCGCTGACGATCAACGGCACGTGCGGGCTGTCGGCCCACTTGACCAGCCGCGACCCGCCCATCGGCTCGGCGCCGCGGTAGACCTTGCCGATGTGGTAGGTCTCCTGCAGCTTGAGCGCGGCGGCGGCCGGGCCGTGCCAGGCGCCGAAGGTCTTGTTCACCCGGGCCAGCCAGTCGAACGTCTCGGTTCGCTGCCAGTGCTCATCCACCGGCGGGACGCGGTAGTTGTCGTGCAGGTCGCGCATGTAGAAGAAAAACCACGCCAGCCCCGTGCAGCCGTTGGCGACGGCCGTGTTGGCCTGCCAGCGCAGGTCGTCTTCGGTGGGGCAGCGGTAGCGATAATGGCCCACCGAGCACAGCGTCGCCCACATCGGCTTGTTGTGGCGCCGGCCGGCGTCGCGGAAGATCCGCATGCAGTCGAAGTAATCGTGCGTGCCGGATTCTTCCGGCAGCATCTGCCAGTAGACGTCGAAGCACAGAAACTCCGGGTCGCCCTGGGTGCAGTAGTCGTCGAGGTAGTGGTCGTAGGTGTCGTAGCCCACCCACTCGGCCGAGCCTCCGCCCGCAGGCCCGAGGTTCATGAAGCACGACAGGTGCGGGGCCTCCTCGCGGTGGATCTTGCTGGTCTTGAACGCCTGATCGGTCAGGCCCACGCAGGGCTCATCCCCGCCATGGAAGCCGAACACCGCCGGATGCCCGCCAAAATCCTTAACCGCCTGGCGGAACTCGCTCCGGAATCGCCGCGCGCCGCCTTTCTTCCACGCGCCGGACCAATACTGCCCGCGAGGGTCCGTCACGATCGCCTTGAGCCCCGCCTCGCCACAGGCGTCCAGCAGGTCGAGGAACTGCCTGCGCTTGGCCGGGTCGTACCGCGGCGTCATCGCCACGGTCATGCCGGCATCGACCCAATCCTTCACCGCAGCCGCAGCCCCGCCGGGCTGGTCCATGTTGCAATAATTCCAAAACGTGACAGGGAACACACCGTCCTTACGCATCCGTTGAAAAGGCGTCATCGCGTCGCTCCGTAGCTTGTTGGAGCCATTGCTAGTAACGGATAAGCCGGGCGTAGACAAGAGGGAAGCGGGAAAGGGCACACCTACCCGCTATTTGGCTGGAACTAAATGGTCCTGCCGTTGTCTAATCAGTTGGCCGCCGGGGCCAGAGAACGTTGGGCGTTTCGCATGGGAGCGAAGATCATGAAGACATTGGGGATACGACGGGCGTGGCTGGCGAGCGCTGCGGTGATAGCCGTTCTTCTCTTGGCCGCCGGGTGCAAATCGGAGGCGGCCAGAACTCCGGCCGTACCGGCGCAGCCGTCTCAGGAAGAGCCGCCCGCCAGTTCGCCGGGGCGACAGCCTCGGGCTACGGAAGGATTCGTCCTATCTAACCGTAGGACGATGACATCGCTACTCGATAATCTTGAGACCTTCAGCTTGCACTTGGCCTACAAGGGGCCTGATCCGGCGAAGCACAGATCTCTCTATCTGAGCGTGGGCGAGCCGCCCGAGACGCTGCCCGAGGCGTGTCTGGATATCCGCCTGTCCCGAGAGCAAGCCGCCGTTCTTGTCGGGGCCCTGGCCGGAAACGGTGTCCTCGAGCGTGGACAACTCCTCCGGTGGGCGCGCCTGGGGATACCCCAAGGTCCGCACTACGCGTTGAGTATCGTCGATGCGACGGGCTACTACTACTTCGGGTACATCCCGCTGGAAACCGACTCGCCCGGCATGCGGCGACCGGCGCTCGAGCAGTTTCAGTCGCTCCGGGCGGGGCTTGTTGGCGAGGCAGCCGAGGCGATAGACCAACTTGTCCAAGCCCTTGCCAGTGACCAGGAACAACCGGAAGCGTCTGACCTGCAGAGCATGGGACCACCCACCCTAACCCGTACGGCTATCGCATCGCTGCTGGACCACCTGGAGACCTTCCGTTTCAGCCTGACCTATAAAGGCCCAGACCCCGAAAAGCACAGATCGTTGTACCTGAGCGTGGCCCCGCCGCCCGAGACGTTGCCTGAGACCTGGCTCAAGGCAGAGCTTACCGTAGAACAAGCCGCCGCCCTCATCGGCTACCTGGCCTGCGATGTCTTCTATCGCGGCTCGATCAATCGAGCGAAGCGCCTCAGGTCCCCGATAGGCCCCCACTACATCGTGACGGCAACGAACGGACGAAGGGACGCGTATTTCGAGTTCATCCCGTGGACGACCGAACCGTATCGTTGGCACGGGGACGAGCGCCCGCGCACGCTGGAGCAGTTCATATTCCTTCGGGGCGGCCTCATTGGCGATGCCGCCGAAGCCATCGACGCACTCCTGAGGGCTCTGGCGCCCGAGCAGGAATGGCGAATCGGAATGGACCCCGGCTATTGGGTCAAGCCCGTCCCGGCGACACAGGAGGCCGTGGCGTCACTCAAGGATAGCCTGGAGACCTTCAATGTTTACTTTGAGCACCACGGAGGCGATTACCTTGAGCACCACGGAGGCCATTCGCGGCACAAGTCGCTCTACCTGAGTGTGGCCGAACCGCCCGAGACCTTGCCCGCCGATTGCCTGAAGGTGCGGATTTCCAGGAAACAGGCGATCGCCGTCATTGAAAGCCTTGCCGAGACGGACTACTTCTACCGGGCCACGCTATTTCGCGTGCGTGGTATGAGAGGGGCAGGCGGCCGGTTCTACTTCCAGCGCGTCTCTGATGGTCAGGGCGATGACTACTTCACTTTCATCGTGGGATCTGATGAGCCTGATGGCTGGCGCCCGCCGGGACCGGAGAAGTTCCACGCAGTGCGGCGCGCCCTCACAGGGAACGCCGCTGAGGCCATGGATGAGTTGCTCGATGCGCTTGCGCCGAGTCAAGAGAACTCACCCGGGCATTGAAGCCCATCGCATTAGGCTGTATCTCGCGGCCAACTCCTCGATGAGTCAAGCCAAGGCCCGGTAGGCCCGGCTGACCTCTTGTCGGCCCTGCGGGCCTCTTGAGCGGGATGTCGGCCTGGGCGTCGGCGGCGGTGCGCCCGGGCGGGCCCGCCGGTCCCCTGCAATAGTCACCCATTCGTTGCCGTTATACGTGATAATGGTTCGCCGCTGGAAAGGCGCCCGTGCTGATGAGACCAAGAACCGCTCTATGTCTGATGTTGATCATTGCCGCCATAGGGGCGTCTGTGGCGATGATGACGGCTGTGGCCGCTGAGGGGCCGGAGGCGAGGGGCGCGGATCGGCAGCGACCTGCCGCCGAGACAGACGGCAACCGGATTGACGAGCTGGTCTTCGGCAAGCTGAAAGAACTCGGCATCGAGCCGTCGGCGTTGTGCTCGGATGCGGTCTTCCTGCGGCGCGTCTACCTGGACGTGATCGGCACGCTGCCTGCGCCGAGGGACGTGCGGGGTTTTCTGGCCGACAAGAGCCCGGACAAGCGAAGCGCCCTGATCGACGAGTTGCTCGAGCGCGACGAGTTCGCCGATTACTGGGCGATGAAGTGGTGCGATATCCTGAGGGTCAAATCCGAACTCCCAAGCAACCTCTGGCCGAACGCCGTGCAGGCTTATCACCGCTGGATTCGCACAGCCATCCGCGACAACATGCCCTACGACCGGTTCGCGCGCGAGCTGTTGACATCCAGCGGCAGCAACTTCCGCGTTCCGCAGGTCAACTTCTACAGGGCGGTCGGGCAGAAGAAGCCCCAGGAGATCGCCGACGTGGTCGCGCTGACGTTCATGGGGGCTCGGACGAAGAGCTGGAATGCCGGTCGGCGTGCGGGTATGGCGGGCCTGTTCGCGAAGGTGGGCTACAAGACCACGGCGGAGTGGAAAGAGGAGATCGTCTACTTCGACCCGGCCGGAGAACTGCTGAACCCCACCACCGGCAAGCCGCAAGCGCCCGTGCTGCCGGACGGCACGGAGGCGGCCCTGTCGGCGGCCGACGATCCTCGCGTTGCCTTTGCCGACTGGCTGGTGGCCCCGGAGAATCCATGGTTCGCGCGATGCATCGTGAACCGGATATGGTTCTGGCTGCTGGGAAGGGGCATCATCCACGAGGTGGACGACATTCGTCCGGACAACCCGCCGCAGAACCCGGAATTGCTGGCCTGGCTGGAGAAGGAGCTGGTCGGCCAGGCGTTCGACCTGAAGCACATCTATCGACTGATCCTCAACTCGAGGACCTATCAACTGTCGGCCGAGCACACGCCGGAGAATATCGACGACGAGGTCAATTTCTCTCACTACACCGTGCGGCGGCTCGGGGCGGAGGTGCTGATTGACGCCATCTGTCAGATCACCGGGACAACGGAAAGCTACACCAGCCGCATTCCCGAGCCCCACACCTTCATCCCGGCGAATCAGCGATCGATTGCCCTGGCCGACGGCAGCATCAGCAGTCCTTTTCTGGAGACATTCGGCCGGCCTCCGCGCGATACGGGCTACGCCTCGGAGAGAAACAACGACTCGTCGCCCGCCCAGCGGCTTCACTTGCTGAACTCGACGCACATTCACCAGAAGATCCGCACCAGCCGCAAGCTCGGCCAGCTCATCAAGCGGGCCGGCCGCCGCCCACAGATCGTCAGGGCGCTCTATATCACCATCCTTTCCCGTCGGCCGACGGCGGCGGAAGAGAAGGTCGCGCTAGCCTATCTCCAGTCGGACGGCCTCAATCGCAGGGAAGGCGCCATCGATCTGGCGTGGGCGCTGCTCAACACCAAGGAGTTCATGTTCCGGCATTAGAACTCGACAGCCATGAAGACGGACCGCAATACAAACTCCGATGGAATCACGCTCACCCGGCGCGACGCGCTGCGGGTCGGGCTCTACGGCGCCGCGGGTCTGATGCTGCCCAGTTGGCTGGGCCTGAAGCTTCTTCCGGCCTCTGCGCCGGCCGAAGCGGCGGCGGCCATCCCCGCCCCCAAGGCCAAGGCCGTGATTCAGATCTGGATGTGGGGCGGCCCGTCGCATCTGGACACGTTCGATCCCAAGCCCGATGCGGGTAAGGACTACACCGGCCCCTTTGATAAACCGATTGCCACCAATGTCGACGGTATTCAGATCGGGCAGATGCTGCCGCTACTGGCCAAGCAGGCTGACAAGCTCGCCATCATCCGCAGCATGACCCACGGGATTAACGGGCATGAGACCGCCTCGTATGTGACTCAAACCGGACGAATGCCGGGCGGCAGGGATGTCTTCCCTTCCGTCGGGGCCGTGGTGTCTTTGAAGAAGGGATACGACGCCGGCTACAAGGGCCTTGTGCCGCCCTACATCGTTGTGACCGCACCGCAAGGGCGATTCTCCGAGGCCGGCTTTCTGGGGCTGCGTTACAAGCCCTTTGCCACCGGCGGCGATCCGAACAAGACCCCCTTCGCCGTCGAAGGGATCGTCACCCCGGGCATTTCCCCCCAGCGACAGCAGAATCGCCGCCAGTTGCTCCACGCCCTGGACACCTTTGGGCGCAGGATGAAGGGCAATCGTCTGATCGACAAAGCCGATGCCGACGAGCGGGAAGCCTACGAGATGATCCTGGGAGATGCGGGCAAGGTCTTCGACCTTTCGCAAGAAGATCCCGCACTGAGAGATCAGTACGGCCGCCGCAGCTTTGGGCAGGCCTGCCTGCTGGCGCGGCGACTGGTGCAGCGCGGCGTCCCCTACGTGACCATCAACTACAAGGGATGGGACACGCATAAACAGCACTTCCCCGCGATGCGGCAGAAACTGCCTGAACTCGACGTGGGAATGTCGGCCCTGTTGCAGGACTTGTCGGACCACGGGCTGCTCGACAGCACGATCGTCTGGTGGGGGGGCGAGTTCGGACGGACACCGAAGGTCAAGTGGGACGCCCCATGGAACGGCGGCCGCGGGCATCATGGCAAGGTCTTCTCCACGGTGGTTGCCGGCGGCGGGTTCCAGGGCGGCCAGGTGATCGGGGCTTCGGACGCCAGGGGCGTAGAGGTCAAGGACCGCCCCGTCTATCCATGGGACCTGATCGCGAGCATGTACGAGCTGCTCGGCATCGACCCGGATGGAACACTGCCGCATCCCCAGGGCAAGATTGTTCGTCTGACCCCTTCCGCCGTCGACGGCGTCAAGAGCGGCGGACGACTGAGAGAGATTATGTGAGTGGGTCACCCATGCGAGACCGCCTGCGAATAGTCATTCCGACGTGCTTGTTCGCCGGGCTGTTTTGCGCGCACGCGGCCGCCCAGCCGCAGCCTCACGTCGGCTATGTCTATCCTGCGGGCGGCCGGCAAGACGCCACGTTCGAAGTGGCCGTCGGCGGGCTGCGCCTGGCGAAGGTCAACGACATCATCATCACCGGCGAAGGCGTCGAAGCGGAGATCGTCGAATACATCGAGCCGCCCTGGAAGACGTGGCGGCGACTGCGAAAGCTGAAAAACAAACTCGACGCCGCCGAGAAGGAACACGCGTCCCCTGACGGCGACGACGAGGAGCTTCCTTCGCGGGAAGAGCTGATGAAGATGCTCAAGGACCTGCGCAAGAGCAGGAACCCCAAGGCTCAGATCAACCCGCAGATCCAAGACACCGTTCGCGTTCGGATCACAATCGCCAAGGACGCCCCGCTGGGCGAGCGGGAAATCCGGCTGATCACGCCGGCGGGGACATCGAACCCCGCGCTCTTCCATGTCGGGCAATTGCCCGAAGTCGTCGAGCCCAAAGCGACCCAAAAGAGATCGCCCCCCATGGCCCTGCCGGCGCTGCCGGTGCTGCTGAACGGGCAAGTTCTGCCCGGCGAAGTGGACCGGTTCCGCTTCAAGGCCAGCAAGGGCCAGCACCTGGTCTTCCGCGTCGAGGCCAGAGCCTTGATCCCCTATCTTGCCGATGCGGTCCCCGGCTGGTTCCAGGTGATAGTGACCGTCTACGACGCCGAAGGCAACGAAGTCGCCTTTGCCGACGATTACCAGTTCAGTCCCGACCCCGTCCTGTTCTATGATGTGCCCAAAGACGGCGAGTATACGTTGGAGATCAAGGACTCGATTTACCGCGGCCGCAGGGATTTTGTCTACCGGATCGCGATTGGCGAACTGCCCTTTGTCACCGGAATCTTTCCCTTGGGCGGCGCATCCGGCGCGAAGACCACCGTGGAGGTGGTCGGAAAGAACCTGCCCGTCGACCACCTTGAGATCAACGCGCCGGCTGGGGCGGTGGACATTCAATGGGTAGCAGTTCGAAAGGGTGGAGGCAGCTCCAACGGCGTACCATTCGCTGTCGGCGACCTGCCGGAAGCGCGGGAGGCCGAGCCCAACAGCGATCTTCGCAGCGCCCAGAACGTTTCTCTTGGGGTGATCGTGAACGGCCGCATCGAACAGCCCGGCGATTGGGATGTGTTCAGCTTTGAGGGCAAAGCGGGCCAGAAGATTGTCGCCGAAGTGCATGCCCGCCGACTCAATTCGCCGCTCGATTCGGTGCTCAAGCTGACCGACGGTGCGGGAGGCGTCCTGCAGGCCAACGATGACAAGGAAGACAAGGGCGCAGGGCTGACGACGCATCACGCCGATTCATATCTGATCTTTGATCTGCCTGTCGACGGAACTTACTTCGTGCATCTGGGGGACGTTCAGAACCAGGGAAGCCGGCTGCATGCCTATCGTCTGCGGATCAGCCCCGCCCGCCCGGACTTCGCGCTGCGGGTCGTTCCGTCGGCTATCCACATTCCTCGGGGCGGAATAGCCCCGCTGACTGTGCATGTCCTGCGGAAAGACGGGTTCAGCGGCGAGATCCGGCTGGCCGTGAAGGATATGCCCGAGGCCCTGGCAATCAGCGGCGTGATTCCGGCCAATGAAGACAAAGTGCATCTGACGATGACGGCCTCGAAGGATGTTGCCTTGGGGCGGATGACTCCCCAATTGGAGGCCGTCGCCACCATTGACGGCAAGAGTGTCCGCCACGATGCCGTCCCCGCAGATGAAATGATGCAGGCCTTTCTCTACAAGCATCTGGTCCCCGCTCAGGAACTGATCGTTGCCGTCACCAAGCCGGTGAGGGTCTCACTCAAGGCCGATCTTCCCGCCGGCGAGAGTCTCAAGGTCCCGGCTGGGGGGACGGTAGAGCTCGTCATCGAAGGCAATCGTCGCGCGGGGCGGGCGAGGCAGTTCAAACTGGCCCTGGCCGACGCGCCGGAAGGCATCACAGTCGAGGACGTCGCCATCGAGGCCGGCAACAAGGGCGCCGTCCTTGTCGTCCGCGCCGACGGGGAACACCTCAAGCCCGGGCGGAAGGGGAACCTGATTGTGGCCCTGATGGTCGGCAAGAACCGCAGGCGAATCTGCATCGCCCCGGCGATTCCGTTCGAGATCGTCGAGTGATCGCCAAGCCCTGAAGGCGCGTGCGAACGTCACTTCTCCTACGGCCTATTGCTCCTTCCACAGACGGACGTACTCGCGGGCGAGTTGGATGTCGGCGAGGGCGTCGGCGGCGGTGCACATCGGCGGCTGCTCGCCACGCGCGGCGGCTAGGAAGTTCATCGCCTGCTGACGCATGCTGCCCACGCACCGCATGCGGGGGACGGTGCGGACGGGGGTCCGGCCGTATTCGGGGTCTTCGTAAAGTTCGACTCGCCCGGCGCGGCCGATGGCCAGCGGGGGGGCGATGTCGATCTTGAGGTAGCCCTTCTCGAAGGCGACCAGGGCCGACTCCTCCCAGCCCTCGGTGGTCATGTAGGGCGTCATCTCGATGGTCACGGCGGCGCCGCTGTCGCCGAGGCCGGCCAGCATCACGCCGGACGGGTCCGCGTAGGTGACCCGCCAGCTCTCGCCCAGCAGATGGCGGACCATGTTGACCTGGTGGATGTAGTAGTTGACGAAGCCGCCGTAGTGGCCGAAGACCTCCTCGCTCATATCGTCCGCCGGCGGGTCCATTTCCAGTTGGAGGGGCTCGTCGCCGCCGTTGATCACGGTATCGAAGGTGCGTTCCGTCCAATCGCCGGCCGGCATGAGGATGCGCACATACGTCAGCCGGCCCAACTCGCCGGAGGCCTGGAGGCGCCGGATCTGCTCGACCGCCCACATGATGGCCGGGTCGGACCGCTTGTTGTAGCCGACCATCAGCCAGCCGTCGGACGCCTCATCTGCGGCGACGATCTTCTCGCCGGCTGCGATCGTGCCGGCAATCGGCTTTTCGGTGAACACCGGCAGGCCGGCCTTGAGCAGCTCGGGAACGAGCACGCCGTGGCGGTCGAACGGCTGGCTGGCCACGACGGCGTCGAGCTTCTCAGCCGCCAGCATCTCCCGAAAGTCGCCGTAGACCTTCGGCACGTTGTAATGGGCGGCGACCAACTTAGCCGTCTTGGCCCGCGGCTCGGCAAGGGCCACGACCTGACATTCCTTCAGCGTCGCATAATTCCGCAGGTGAGCGCACTGGCCCATCATTCCCACGCCGCAGAAACCGATCTTCAGTGGTGTCTCAGACATTGGTGGACCTTTCTGTAGGAGGGCTTGAGTACACGGCGTGAGCCGATCTCGCAAGGCAAAAGACCTACCACAAAGCTCACAAAGAGCACGAAGGACACGAAGAAGGATGAAGGCTGAGTCGACACTTGATGGTACCGGGAAACGGCGCTATACTGCGTTCAACATGCTTGGGACGGTCCCCAGGCGGCCGATGAGGGTATTCGAGGGCGCTGGCCATGACTACCGAGACGGGGCACGGCACCGTAGCTGTGATGTGTCGAATGAACGCGCGGTGGCCGTTGTGTGTGGTGGGCGTTGCGGTGTTGATTCTGTCGGCCGGTAGCGCGAGCGGAATGAACCTCTATGCCTATGATCTGGACTCATTGATCTATATGAGCACGGAGGTGATCGAGGGCACGCTCGGCCAGGGCGCCGATAGTGTCACTGTCACGCGGGTTCACAAGGGGCAGTTCAGTGTTGGGGACACGGTGGCCCTTGAGGCGATGGACTTCTTCCGCAAGGGCAGCTTCATGGAATCAAGGAGGCTCGAGGCAGGTGACGAAGTGACTCTTTTCTTGGTCCGTGCGACCGCGCAGTTCCTCTATGATATTCCTGAGGGAGCGGAGATTTACTGGCCCGTCCCGAGCGGCGTTAAGCTGCACATTGACAACAAGGTGCTGGGGTTCCGGCAGATGAGTAATCCGGGCCCTTATCTTGTGAATCGCCACGAGAACGCCCTGGCCTTCGCCAAAGACCCCGAGGGCTTCCGTGAACTGCTGGTTGAGCGGATGACCTACGTGGATGAGCTGACGGCGGAGTTGGCCAGGCCCGCGGCCGAGCAATCCATCGATTGGCTCTGCGAACTGCTCGACCAGCGTAGCAAGCTCTCGCCAGAGACCAGGCAGCTCTTCGGCTGGGGAGACTATATCTGCAAAACAGCCTGTGCGCATGTGGCCAACAGGCACGATCCGGCGGAGATCGATCGCGCGTTGCAGATCTATCGCGATAACGCCGCCACCATACGCTACATGCCGTGGCACACGGGAGATTTGTTGAAGGGCTTTGCTACCCCGACGGGCAGAGAGTTTCTGCTAGCCAAGCTGGCCGACCCGAGCGTGGATGATGCCGCGAAGCTTACCTACGCCAAGGCGGTTTACCATGCGGGCATAGTCTATCAGTCGATTCGTTATGTGAATCTCCCGGCAGATGCGCATGAGCCTTCGCCCGAAGCCGGAGTCAACAACGATTGGTACCTGACGCGATTGGCGGAGATGATCGCTCAACCTTCGGTAGCGGCCGAGGTGCGCACGGAATTGCTCAAAGCGATTCGCCTTTCGCGTCACGACAGGCGGAATGAGGAAGTTGCTAAGGACTTCACCAAAGCGGCAGCCATGTTGGCCGAGCTTTTCGAAGCAACGACCGATTCGGGATTGAAGTATGAAATAGAAGTGACGCTGTTCCAAGCGGACATGGCTGCTTACGAGAGCCTCAATTCATCATCGGGGCCGGCGCTCTCGCGAATCACCGAGGTCACCGTGGCGTTCGATGATGAACGCGATGAGCCAACGCTTCGGTACAGTATGGACGGCTACGTCCTGATCGCTGACGCATGGGACGGGCTGTCGCTGGTCGCTCAGAACATTGAGACGGGAGTGAAGACCTTCCTGCCGGGCTCCACAGCGATTCTCGACCGCAGGGGAAGTCGGTGTCATTACGGCGCGACAGGCTCGGCGCCTATTCCGGCGGACCTGCCGCCGGGCCGCTATCGTGTGTATCTTGAGTTCCTCAAAGACGGGCAGGTTGTCAGCACAGGCTACGCTGCGGAGATAGAATTGGACCTTGCCGCGATCGCGGCCGAGGTGAAGTGACGCCGGGGCGGCAGCAGATCTTGCCTCGTCGCAACACGCGGCGGGACAGGAGCCCCGCCGCGCCGAACGCGCGGCGCTATGTGCGATTGTGCCTTCGGCCGCTTCCCTCACGCCCACCCCTCACTGCATATTGACATCGCAGGCGATTCTCGTTTGACTACACGGCTTGTCGATGGAGGCTGGGACACGCCGTCCAGCCGGAGTTGAAGGTAAAGGACGTTTGTGATGGCAAAACGTAGAGCATCGAAATCCGCCCCCAAGGCAGCCCCTCGCCCGACCGGGCATATTATCACGCACAATCACTGGGACCGCGATTGGGTCTTGACCGAGGTCATCACGCGAGGCCAGGCGGCGGCGTTTTTTAAGAACCTTTTCGCCATGATGGACCGCGAGGTGGACTACAAGATGGTCACCGACGGCCAGGTCGAGGTGATCGACGATTATCTGGAGCGTCTCTCGCCGGCCAAGCGCAAGGTCGAAGAGGCCAAGTTTCGCAAGTGGGGCAAGCGCGGCAACCTGGCCATGGGTCCGACCTACATCCAGCCGGACTACGTGCTGATCTCCGGCGAGACGCACGTTCGCAACCTGCTGCTGGGCCACAAGGTCGGCAACCACCTCGGCAACGTGATGAAGGTCGGCTGGCTGGTCGATACGTTCGGGCATATTTCCCAGACGCCGCAGCTGTTGAACCAGTTCGGCATCGACGGCATCTTCATCGCGCGGGGTTTTTCGATCCCGCCCGACGAGATCATGAGCGAGTTCACCTGGTCCGGGCCCGACGGCAGCGAGTTGCTGGCGGTCTACACCATGAACACGACGCGCAACGCCATGAACCTCGCCCAGATGCCGAAGATCGCCGAGAACCGCCTCGATATCGAGATGGAGAAGCTCACCCCGCTGTGCATCGCGCCGCACGTGCCGCTAATCAACGGGTTCGAGCAGGATGAGGTCATCGACGACGTCCTGCCCATCATCCGCCGCATCACGAACAAGGATAAGCCCTACGATCTCAAGCAGACCAACCCGGATGAGTTTATCGAGATCATCAAGCCGTACCTCGAAGGCAAGAAACTCCCGCACTGCGAGGGCTTCCTTTATAGCGGCATCTACATGCCGCTGCTGCACGGGACGCTGTCGACCCGGGTGGCCGTCAAGCTCCGCAACGATGAGTGCGAGAAACGCCTGGAGAAGTTCGCCGAGCCGCTGTCGAGCTTCACGTGGACCCATGGCGATACATACCCGCGCGACGAAATCGAACGTTGCTGGAAGCTGCTGCTCAAGAACGATCACCACGACGACATCTGCGGCTGCAACAGCGATGAAGTCGACAGGGACATGCACACCCGCTACGACCAGGTGGACAGAATCAGCGGCGAGGTGCTGACCGACAAGTTCCAGCGGATCGTGTGCAACGTCGACACGCGCAAGGGCGGCAAAGATGGGCTTGCGCTGGTGGCGTTCAACCCCGCCAACCACGCCCGCAACGACGTGGTCAAGGCCGTCGTCGATCTGCCGAAGGACTTCGGGCCGTTCAAGGTGGTCGATGCAGCCGGCAAAGCTCTGCCGCTGCAGATCACATCCGTCAAGGGCCGGAAGTTCGAGATCGCCTTCCGGGCCAAGCTGCCGCCGCTGGGTTATGCGACGGTGTTCGTCAAGCCTTTGGGCGCTACGAAGCTCAAGGCCGCTGCGGGTCTGACCGTCGACGCCAGGAAGCTCACGGCCGAGAACAAGTTCCTGCGAATCAAGATCAACACCAACGGCACCGTGAACGTCACTCACAAGGGCAGCGGCAAGACGTATCGCCAGTGCGGCAAGCTGATCGATGGCGGCGACATGGGCGACGTGTACGACTACTCGTACCCACGGGTGGAGAAGCTGGTTTCATCGGCCGACTGCAAGGCCCAGGTGACGCTCGAAGACGCCGGGCCGCTGGTGGCTCGCTTCCGCGTCGAGTACGTGATGAAGATCCCGCGGGCGTTGCACAAAGACCGCACGCGCCGCCAGAGCCGGACCGTCAACATGCCGGTGGTCAGCACCATCGAACTGGCCGTCGATTCCGAGCGAGTGGAGTGGCAGACGTCGCTGACCAACACCGCCAAGAACCACCGCGTGCGGGTGCACCTGCCCACCGGAGGCGTCAAGAGCGAGCGCTCGCACGCCGGCGAGTCGTTCGACGTCAACCCGTTCACCACCATCGGCGAGATGTGGGGCATCGAACTGCCCAAGCGGCTGGAAGGGCTCGTCGTGCCCGGCCGCGATACCGTCCGCATCACCAGCTACCCGTTCCACGGCTTCTGCGACTACTCCGACGGCAAGACCGGGGCCGGGGCCCTGGCCAAAGGCATCCGCGAATACGAGATCGTCAAGCCTTCTCGCGAGATCGCGCTGACGCTGCTGCGGTCGGTCGGCTGGATGACGCACCTGGATATCCTCACCCGTAACGGCGACGTCGGCTGGGAGATCTACACGCCGACGGCCCAGTGCTTCGGCACGTATTCGTTCCGCTACGGTTTCATGCCGCATAAGGGCGATTGGTTCGCCGGCGGCCTGCACACCCAGAGCGAACTGTTCAACGAGCCGGTCCGCGTGGTGCAGACGTCCGCCCACGCCGGCGCCTTCGCCAGCCGGATGAGCTTCGCCACGATTACCCCGGCCGATAAGCTCATCCACTCGTCCACCAAGGTCAGCGAGGACGGCAAGAGTCTGATCGTCCGCTGCTTCAACCCGCGCGACGCCAAGGTCACCGGCAAGATCGAGGTGGCCGGCAAGGTTAAGTCCGCCATCAAGTCCAACGTGGCTGAGGCCGTCACCGGCGAGAAGCTCAAGACCGTCGGCAAGGCCTACACCTTCACCGCTGGCAAGCGAGAGATCGTCACGCTGCGGTTCGAACTGACGCGCGACAAGCTTCTGGCCCGCAAGCCCTCGGCCTCGCTGGCCAAGGCCACCAAGGCCTGCCCGCGCGAGTTGCCGGTCGCCGAGCCCTCGCTGGATATCCCGCTGCCGCCGTTTGTGACCAAGGCTGACATCGAAAGCGAAAAGAAGCGCCTGGCCAAGATTCAACGTGAATACAAACAGCTCAAGGCCCAGGTCGCCAAGCTCAAGGCCCGCGTCGATGCCCTTGCCAAACGGGGCGCCGAAGACGATGATCTACTGATCGAGTGGTCGAAGATGGGCCACATGGTCTCCCTGCACCGGCGGTATATTGACGAGGCGAAGTTCTCGGTCCTGCTGACCCAGCGGCGCTGGTACGAGCAGACGGTCACCGATCCCAAGCGTCTCAAGGCGCTGATGAAAAGGACGCAGGAAGGCATCGCCAGGACCGAGCTGCCGGAGCTTCGCATTATCGGCCGGCTGCACGAGTACGTGCGACAGTTCTACGTCTCGCGCAAGGCCAGCAAGCTCGGCAAGGGTATCGCGGCCATGGCCAAGGAAGTCACCGACGCGGCCATGGCCAACACGGCCCAGCAATCGATGGCCGCGCGGAAACGCAAATGATCGGACCCCAGCGCCCGATGGATCGTAGCGGCGGGCGCGCAGATCGAGGTATAGAACGATGAACGGTCTCGCCACGAGCACGACGGCTGCTGCGCCGGGCGGGACGAGATCGTTGGTCCTGACCTTTGGTGTGGCGATCTTCCTGGGGGCGTTCCTGCTGTTTCAGGTCCAGCCCATCATTGCCCGGTTCATCCTGCCGTGGTTCGGCGGCACGACGGACGTCTGGACGACGTGCCTGCTTTACTTCCAGACGATGCTGCTGATCGGCTACGCCTATGCGCATCTGATTGCGGTCTATCTTCGCCCGCGCGCACAAGTGATCGTGCATCTGGTGCTAGTGGCCGCGGCAGTGGCGGTGTTGCCCATCACGCCGTCTGAGACCTGGCAGCCGCCGGACTCCAGTTGGCCCATCCTTCGCATCCTGGCCATCCTGGCCGTCTGCACGGGCCTGCCGTTTATGGTGCTGGCGGCGACCAGCCCGTTGATGCAGAGCTGGTTCGTCCGCACAGCCAAGGGGCGATCGCCGTATCGTTTCTACGCCGTCTCCAATGCCGGGTCGCTGCTGGCGCTGGTGAGTTATCCGTTCGTGTTCGAGCCGCTGCTTGGGCTGCGAACGCAAATCCTGGCCTGGTCGCACCACGAGTCGCACGGTCATAAGTTCTACTTGTTCGAGGATAAGGAGGGCGGCACGGTCGAGGTGATCGGCAAGGACGCGATGCCCCGCAACGGCCACTGCACCTACCTGCCGGGCAACGAGTGGATACTTAACGACACCTACCCCGACCGCCAGCGGTTGCAGCATCCGTACCTCTACCACGTGGCCACCGGGCGGCGCGTGCCGCTGGGTCACTTCCACCAGCCGCCCGAAATACATCACGGCCACCCGGTCGGACAGGTGGCGCACCACGCTCAGGTCGTGCGCGATGAACAGGTAGGTGAGGCCGAACTCCTCGCGCAGGTCCTCCAGAAGGTTGATGACCTGCGCCTGGATGGAGACGTCGAGCGCGGAAACCGCCTCGTCGCAGATGATGAACTCCGGGC
>LAZR01000074.1_pt1 | contig 141355 bp, 144 predicted proteins | sample 329461 | NCBI WGS metagenome assembly LAZR01 (sample SAMN03002196, study PRJNA259156) | marine sediment metagenome | biome: sea floor; feature: Hydrothermal impacted sediments; material: marine sediment; isolation source: Loki non-amplified sample from Loki's castle hydrothermal vent sediment ...
GTTCTGAGTATGCACAAGACACCCAGGGCGTTTGCCTTTCACGTCTGGATGCTGGCTGTGTTCTATAACAACGCTTTTGTTGTGCCGGAGGCTAATACTTACGGCGCATCTATGATTGAGTGTTTGAGGCAGGGCAACGCAGAGAAGCGGCAAGAGGCGTATACGAGGCTATACCGGCCCACAGCGGAAGGCGACTACAGAGAGAAGGAAAGAACTAGGTATGGTTGGTATATGACAAAGGAGAGCAAGCTCCGGGCCATTGATGAGTTCGGCGAAGCAATCAGGGACGGCCAGTTAATAATCAACGCCCGTGAAGTGGGTAATGAGATGCGGAACTACATTGGGTTTGAGGACAGCGAGAAGTTCTCGCACCATCTTTACCCCTCAACCAGCACGTTTCTGGCAATCTACTTTACGATCACTGGTCTGCATGGTTTGCACATTATCGGCGGCCTGATCGTGAATGGCTACTTCCTGGGGCCTGGAAGTAAAATGTGGGCCACCGATCCCGAGCGCTTCACCAACCGTATCGAGATTGCCGGCCTTTACTGGCACTTTGTCGATCTCGTTTGGATATTCCTCTTTCCGGTCTTTTACCTACTGTAGGAGCTGCCATGGACAGTACAGCACGCGACGTTAGCAAGCACACACAAATCTACCTGTATATCTTCGGGGCGTTGGCCGACCTGACGGTGATCACCAATTTAATGGAATCGCGCACCTTGGCCGGCGATGAAGTATTGCGCCAGGGCATGCTGAAGGCCATCAGTACCGAGCACATGTGGCCCGACGCTGAATTTTTTCGCGCCAAACGCGCTGAACAGCAGGCCCGCCACGCCAAGTTCAACGATACCGAGTACAACCTTGAGCCGAACGTAAAAAGCTCACCCGGTGGCCTTCGCGACATTCAGACCATTGCCTGGGTAGCCCTACGTCATTTCGGCACCAACGATTTGCGCAAACTGGTTGACCAAGGGTTCCTGAACGAGCCCGAGTACGAGATTCTCACCGCCGGCCGCGACTTCCTCTGGAAGGTCCGTTTTGCTTTGCACAACCTCTCTGGCCGAGCCGAAGATCGCTTGCTGTTTGACCACCAGCGCGCACTGGCCAAGATGCTGGGCTACGAAGGCAACGACAGCAAGCTGGCAGTCGAACGTTTCATGCAAAAGTACTACCGGGTTGTGATGTCTCTATCTGAGCTAAACGACCTGCTGATGCAGCATTTCGAAGAAATCCTGTTGCGTGACGCCGAAGCGACCGAAATTTTGCCGTTAAACAGCCGTTTTCACGTGCGCAATCACTACATTGAAGTCACCAACCCCAACGTTTTCAAGCGCACACCCTTCGCCATTCTCGAACTTTTTGTGCTGATGGCGCAGCATCCCGAAATTCGCGGCGTGCGCGCCAACAGCATTCGGCTGCTGCGCGACCATCGCAAGCTGATCGACGACGACTTCCGTAGCGATATTCGCAATACCAGCCTGTTTATCGAGCTGTTCCGTAGCAAGGAAGGCATCCACCGCAACCTGCGGCGAATGAATCGCTACGGCATTCTGGGGCGCTATCTGCCGGAGTTTGGCAAGATCGTCGGCCAAATGCAGCACGACTTGTTTCACATATATACGGTCGACGCGCATACGTTGAATTTGATCAAACACCTGCGCAAGCTCAACCGTCCTGAATACCAGGACAGATACCCGCTTGCCTGGCGCATCTTCTGCCGCCTGCCTAAACCTGACCTGCTGTACATTGCCGGCCTTTATCACGACATCGCCAAGGGTCGCGGCGGCGATCATTCCGAACTCGGCGCAGTGGACGCCGAGCAATTCTGCAACCGTCACCATCTGCCAGCCTGGGATACCCACCTGATCAGCTGGCTGGTGCAGAACCATCTGGTGATGTCGACTACCGCGCAGCGCAAGGACATTTCTGACCCTCTGGTCATTCATGATTTTGCTGTGCAGATGGGTAATCAGGTCCGTCTCGACTACCTCTACGTACTGACCATCGCCGATATCAATGCGACCAACCCCACGCTGTGGAACTCCTGGCGCGCCTCGCTGCTGCGCCAACTCTATAGCGAGACCAAACGCGCGTTGCGCCGCGGCCTGGATAATCCACCGGATCGCGATGAGCACATTCGCCAGACTCAACAGGCGGCCCTGGATATTCTGGTGCGCAACGGCCTGGAGGAAGAAGACGCCGAAGCGCTTTGGTCAGAGCTGGGCGATGACTATTTCTTGCGCCATACCGCCAGCGACGTGGCTTGGCATACCGAAGCCATTATGCAACACAGCCGCCGTACCGGCCCTCTGGTGTTGATCAAGGAAACCGCACAGCGAGAGTTTGAAGGCGCGACCCAGATTTTCATCTTTACGCCCGAGCAAAATGACCTGTTCGCCGCCACAGTATCGGCGATGGATCAGCTCAACCTGAGCATTCAGGATGCGCGCATCATCAGTTCGACCAGCCAGTTCAGCCTGGACACTTATATAGTGCTGGATTCTGATGGCGGCTCGATTGGTGATAACCCTGAGCGTATTCGCCAAATCAAACATGAGTTGCTTGAAGCCCTATCCGATCCAGATGCCTTCCCGACCATCATCCAGCGCCTGGTACCACGCCAGCTTAAGCATTTTGCCTTCGCACCCGAGGTCACTATCTTCAACGACCCGAATGGCCAACACACCATTCTGGAACTGAGCGCTCCAGACCGCCCCGGCCTGCTGGCCCGTATGGGACGCATTCTTCTGGACTTCGACATCAGCGTGCAGAATGCCAAGATCGTCACCCTTGGCGAGCGTGTGGACGACGTATTTGTGCTCACCGATGCAGATAATCAGGCGTTGTCCGATCCGGCCCTGTGTGAGCGCTTGCAACAGAACATTATCGACACCCTAAGCAGTACCCAGCCCACCGAGCAGGCGTACAGCAGCCCAATTGCCATTGGCCCCTGAGGATTGTGAATGAATAGCGACCTGCAACGCCTGCAGCCGTACCCCTTTGAAAAGCTGCGCGCGCTGATAGCGGATGTAACACCGAACCCAGCATTGCGTCCGATTTCACTGTCGATAGGCGAGCCCAAGCACCCGTCGCCACCTTTTGTGCTGGATGCGCTGGCCGCCAACTTGAATCAGGCCGCCGTATACCCCACCACTCAAGGCAAACCAGAATTGCGTCAGGGCATCGCCAACTGGCTGACCCAGCGCTTCTCGCTCAAGGCGAGTAGCCTTGATCCGGCGCAGCACATCATTCCGGTCAACGGTACCCGCGAGGCACTGTTTTCCTTTACTCAAGCACTGGTGCAGCGCGACCCACAAGGCTTAGTAGTCAGCCCTAACCCCTTTTATCAGATCTATGAAGGCGCAGCCTTCCTAGCCGGGGTGGAACCGCATTATCTAGGCTGCGATGCCAGCAATAATTTTATTCCGGATTTCGGCATTGTGCCGGCCGACATCTGGCAGCGCTGCCAGTTGCTATTCATCTGTACGCCGGGTAATCCAACGGGTTCGGTAATCCCGTTGGAAACCCTACAACAGCTGATCAAATTGGCCGATGAACATGACTTTGTCATCGCCTCTGACGAGTGCTACAGCGAAATTTATGCGCCAGACGGCCCCGCGCCAGTCGGCCTACTCCAAGCTTGCGCTGCCATGGGCCGCGATGACTACGCACGTTGCGTGGTATTCCACAGTCTGTCCAAACGCTCTAACCTGCCAGGGTTGCGTTCTGGCTTCGTCGCCGGCGACGCTAACCTGCTACAGCCTTATTTGCAGTACCGCACCTACCATGGCTGTGCTATGCCAGTGCAAAGCCAATTGGCCAGTTTGACTGCTTGGCAGGATGAAGCTCACGTTGCCGATAACCGCGCACAGTATCAGGCCAAGTTCGACGCAGTATTGAAGATTCTCAGCCAGATCATGGACGTGCAGCGTCCCGACGCTGGCTTCTATCTGTGGCCCGTCACCCCGATTGATGACGACGTCTTTACTCAACGCCTACTGGCCGAGCAGAACGTCGCGGTGGTACCCGGACGTTACCTGTCACGCGAGATTGATGGTTATAATCCCGGCGCCGGACGGATTCGCATGGCATTGGTTGCTCCACTAGCCGACTGCATCGAAGCCGCCGAGCGTATCCGTGACTTCATCAAAGGGCTGTAATACGTGATCACTCTCTACGGCATTAAAGCCTGCGACACCATGAAAAAGGCGCGTACCTGGCTGGAAGAGCATGGCATGGAGTACGCCTTTCACGATTACAAAAAAGAAGGTATCGATGCCGAGCACCTGCGCAGCTGGTGCACCGAGCACGGCTGGGAAGTCGTACTGAATCGCAAGGGTACTACCTTCCGCAAGCTGGATGACACAGACAAACAAAACATCGACACCGACAAGGCCATTGCTCTTATGCAGGCCAACCCTTCGATGATTAAAAGACCGGTACTGGATACCGGCTCACAGCGCCTGGTTGGCTTCAAGCCGGAATGGTATGCCAGCGCGTTCGACACCAATGCATAGCATCAAAGGAATCACCCCATGAGCGAACACTTCAGCCTGGCCTTTGGCATCGGCACACAGAACAGCGCAGGCAATTGGATTGAGGTCTACTACCCACAGCCCATGCTGAACCCCGACAGCGCCCTGATCAAGGTCATCAGCGAGCAACTCGGCTACAGCGAAGGCAATCAGGCCATCAGTTTCGCCACTAGCCAGTGTGCAGGCCTGGCCAACGCGCTAACGCAAGCCGGTTTCGCCGAAGCCGGCGCCTTGGTCGAACAACTGGCCAGCAGCACCCGCCCTTTGGTCGCCACTGTATTGGCTACCGACGAAGCGCCAGTTTCTACCCCTGAGGCTTACCTCAAGCTGCACTTACTGTCCCACCGTCTGGTCAAACCCCATGGCGTGGTACTCGCTGGCATCTTCCCATTGCTGCCCAACGTTGCCTGGACCAACCATGGCGCCATCGACGTCAACGAGCTGCCCCAGCGCCAACTGGCAGCACGTTTACAAGGCCAATCGCTGGTGGTTAACAGTGTCGATAAATTCCCGTCCATGACCGATTACGTCGCCCCCTCCGGCATCCGTATCGCCGACACTGCCCGTGTGCGGCTCGGCGCCTACGTCGGCGAAGGCACTACCGTCATGCACGAAGGCTTTATCAACTTCAACGCCGGTACCGCAGGCACCAGCATGGTTGAAGGTCGCATTTCTGCTGGCGTCTTCGTCGGCAAAGGCTCGGACCTGGGTGGCGGCTGCTCGACCATGGGCACGCTGTCCGGTGGCGGCAACATCGTAATATCGGTGGGTGAAGGCTGCCTGATCGGCGCCAACGCAGGTATCGGTATTCCGCTGGGCGACCGCTGCACCGTAGAAGCCGGCTTGTATATCACTGCCGGCATCAAGGTCACCTTGTTGGACGACGCCGATAATTTGGTCGAAATCCTCAAAGCGCGTGATCTGGCCAACCAGTCTGACTTGCTGTTCCGTCGTAACTCGCAGACCGGTGCCATCGAGTGCAAAACCAACAAAAGCGCCATTCAGTTGAACGATATGCTGCACGCGCATAACTGAGCGCAGAGCAGACATAAAGAAGGCCCGCCCGGAACGTCCGGCGCGGGCCTTCTTCGTTCAGGCTGTGAACTATCTCAGCAGCCGCTGTACCGCCTGTGCTGCGGCTACCATGCCAAATGTTGCGGTCACCATGGTCACGGCGCCGAAACCACCCGCGCAATCCAGGCGCACACCTTCACCGGCAAAGGATTTTTGTTGGCAAACCGAACCATCTGGCTGGGGGTAGCGCAGTTGCTCCTTTGAGTAGACACAGGGCACGCCAAAGCTACGTTTACTGTCGGGTTTGGGGAAGTTGTGATCGCGGCGCAGTTGCGAGCGCGCTTTAGCCGCCAGCGGATCATTGACTGTTTTCGACAGGTCGGAGACGGTTACCTGAGTCGGGTCAATCTGCCCCCCGGCCCCCCCGGTAGTAATAACAGCGATGCGCTGTCGCCGACACCAGGCAATCAACGCCACCTTGGCTTTAATACTGTCGATACAATCCACTACACAATCCACTCCCTCGCCCAGGTAATCAGCCATGTTAGCCGGGCTGAGAAAATCCAGGATTGGATTAACTTCGCAGGCAGGATTAATCGCGCGCAAACGCTCAGCCATAACCTCGACCTTGGGCCTGCCAATGTTGCCTTCCATCGCTGGCAATTGGCGATTGGTGTTGGTCACGCAGATGTCGTCGAGATCAATCAGGGTGATACGACCAATGCCGGTGCGTCCCAGCGCCTCAGCCGTCCAGGTGCCCACGCCGCCAATGCCAACCACCACAACGTGACTGGCCTGCAAGCGCGCAAAGGAGTCGACGCCATAAAGCCGCGCTATGCCACCAAACCTCGGATCATCTGTTGTCATCTTCACCTCACTGCAAACTGGCGGCGATTATATCAGCCCTGCCGCGCTTGGGTGTCAATCACCTGATCAAGAAACATACACCACCGCCAAGCACCGATGTGCAGAGCGCCACAGCAAGCTATCCTTGGGTTATCCACAGATTCATCCACGGGAATTGTGCACAAGCCCAGCAACGGCTTTCATAGATTGTCGCTCGCTACCTGTGGGAGAATTACCGACCATCACCTCGGAATATCCCATGTCGCGCAAAACCAGCCCCAAGACGTCGACCAAGCCCGGTCTGCATCCTCGCAATCGTCATAAGGGCCACTATGACTTTCCTGCCCTGACCAGCGCCAATCCCGCGCTACGCGGGCATCTAGTAGCTTCGCCGTCGGGCGGGAGCACGCTCGACTTTGCCGACCCAGACGCAGTCAAAGCGCTCAATGGTGCTTTATTGAGAGTGCAATACAACGTCCGTGACTGGGATATTCCGCCTGGCTACCTCTGCCCACCCGTTCCGGGGCGAGCCGACTATCTACATACCTTGGCTGACCTGCTCTGCGACAGTCATGACGGCAAGATACCCACAGGCAAAAAGCTCGTCGGTTTAGATCTCGGCACCGGCGCCAATTTGATCTATCCACTGATAGGCAGCCACGAATACGGCTGGAGCTTTGTCGGCACTGATATCGACCAAATCGCGTTGGACAACGCCGAGCGCCTGCTCGATGCGAACCCCACCGCGGCGCAGCGGATCAGTCTGCGCATGCAACCCCAGACCAATCAGCTTTTCCGCCACATCATCAAGCCCGAAGAGCAGTTTGATTTTACCCTGTGCAACCCACCTTTCCATGCGAGCGCCGAGGCCGCACGCGCAGCCAACCAGCGCAAGTGGCAACAGCTGGGCAAAGGGGCGGAAAGCAAAGCCGGCATGCTTAATTTTGGTGGGCAAGCCAGCGAGCTATATTGTGAGGGCGGCGAGACAGGCTTTCTGTCGAGAATGGCTAGCGAAAGCGCTGAGTTTGGCCAACAGGTGTTTTGGTTCAGCACCTTGGTATCTAACACCGACGTACTTAAACAGCTGCCGACACAACTGCGCGAACTCGGCGCGACTGATGTTCGCACCCTGGATATGGCGCAGGGGCAAAAACGCAGCCGCCTACTCGCTTGGACCTTCCTTGATAAGAAGCAACGACGCGCCTGGCGTAAAGCGCGCTGGCCAGCTCCCAGCAAATAAACCTTATATTTGCGCGCATCTGACGGACCGCCAAGCCGCTTTCTGGCATGGCGGTCCAGTCTGATATCATTAGCGCCAGACACACCAACAGCGAATCTGATTCATGACCGAGTTATCCCCCACTCTTGCCCTCGCCTGCGACTTGATCTCGCGGAACTCCACTACCCCGGAAGATGCCGACTGTCAGCAATTGATGGGCGAGCGTCTAGCCGCAGCTGGCTTCAAGCTGGAGCAGCTTAACTTCGGTGAGGTGGATAACCTTTGGGCCAGACGCGGCACTACTGCCCCGGTACTGTGCTTCGCTGGCCACACCGATGTGGTGCCAACCGGTCCGCTGGAAAACTGGGACAATCCGCCGTTTCAGCCGATCATCCGTGATGGCATGTTGCTGGGCCGAGGCGCAGCAGATATGAAAGGCAGCCTGGCAGCCATGCTGGTTGCCGCCGAACGTTTTGTTGCGAAATACCCAGACCACAAAGGCTCAATCGCTTTTATGATCACCAGCGACGAAGAAGGCCCGGCAACAGAGGGCACGGTCAAGGTGGTCGAGACGTTAGTAGGGCGTGGTGAAAAGGTCGATTGGTGCATCGTCGGCGAGCCTTCCAGTACCGAGCTGGTGGGCGATGTGGTGAAGAACGGTCGCCGTGGCTCACTGAACGCACGCTTGGTGGTTAAGGGCAAGCAAGGCCACGTGGCCTACCCGCACTTGGCACGCAACCCCATCCATCTGGCTGCACCTGCACTGGCTGCGCTGACGGCCGAAATGTGGGATGAGGGTAACGCCTTTTTTCCACCGACCAGTTTTCAGATATCCAATATTCATTCAGGGACCGGCGCCACCAACGTGGTGCCAGGTGATTTAGAGGCGCTGATCAATTTTCGCTTCTCTACCGAGTCCACCGTTGAAGGCTTACAGGCGCGGGTGCGCAACCTGCTAGACCAGCACGGTTTGGAATATGAATTACATTGGACCGTTTCCGGCCTGCCCTTCTTGACCGAACCAGGCGCTCTGCTAGACGGGGTAGCTGCTGCCATCCATAAGGTGACTGGGCGCACGACTCAACCTTCCACCTCTGGCGGCACCTCCGACGGCCGTTTTATTGCCACCATGGGCACTCAAGTGGTTGAGTTAGGACCGGTAAATGCGACCATCCATCAGGTTAACGAATGCATCAAGGCAGCTGATCTGGATACGCTCACGGATATCTATGAGACCACGCTGATAGAGTTGCTGGCCTGATGATCGAACTTATCTGCCCGCATTGCCGCGAGGCGCTGCACCGCACTGAACGTCAATGGCACTGTGCCAACGGCCACAGTTACGACCAGGCAAAGCAGGGTTACCTGAATCTGCTGCTGGTACAGCACAAAAACAGCAAACAGCCAGGCGACACGCCACAAATGCTGAGCTACCGCCAAGCGTTTCTTGACGCCGGCCACTACCAACTCGTGAGCGATGCGATCAACCAGTTACTGGCTGCTGCGCCGCCCGAGCACCTGCTGGATATGGGCTGCGGCGAGGGCTACTACACCGCCCGCCTGGCTGCTGCACTGCCACAGACACAACTGGCTGGATTGGATATCAGCAAAGACGCGATCCTCAAAGCCTGTCGACGCAGCAAAGACATCCAGTGGCTGGTGGCCTCAAGCGCCCGCTTACCAGTGGCAGACCAAAGCTTGGATGCTGCGCTTTGTGTTTTCAGCCCCTGGTCACCGGAAGAGTGCGTACGCGCCTTGCGTCCGGGTGGGCGGGTATTGATTGTGGGTCCGCACGGCGATCATCTTATGGCTCTGCGTGAAAAACTCTATGACAGCGTTCACCCCACTCCGGACTTGATCAAATCGCTACCGGATGAATTGCGCATCGTCTCGCAAAGCACCCTGCGCTATGCTCTGCAGGTGCCAGCGGATGAACTGGCCAACCTGATCGGTATGACACCACACGGTTTTCGCAGCCAGCCAGAGCGCCAGCAGGCCATCTGTGCCAGCGGTATCGACGGACTTGAAGTAGCCATGCAAATGGTATTGCTGGAACGAAGCTGAACAACAGATCAACCGCTCCACGAGGATTAATCGTGCGCCAACCCGATATTGAGATTTACCTGCGCGAAGACCACGTCAAGGACTTGCTCGCTTGGCTACCTGAGGCGCTGGGGCCATTGGTCCTCGGAGACGCTGTGGGCAACAACCGGCAGGGTACTATCGAGAGCAATCCAGCGATTCCCCTCATGATCGTGCGCAAGGCTGCCGGCAAGTGGACCAGTATCTGGTTCGACAGCGCTGAAACCCCCTGGGCAACTGACGCAGATTGCGCCCGTGCGGTACATACGGCGCTGAGCCATGAAGTGCGCTGCTCCATTGGCAGCTGGGACGAATCCGAAGGCGATGCCGATGCAGACCGTTGGTTAAAAGTTAACGCCGATGGTGAAAGTGAGTTCGTCTGGGCGCTCTAACGTGTAATCCAGCGTCCAAAACAAGTGAAGGCCTTGGCAACCGCGCTGGAGCACTGGCATGCCTCATAAGACTCAACAATCAATGCTGACGAGGCAGATCACATCATGACCGATACCCTGCTAATTGCCTGCCCACACTGCCATCGAAAGAACCGCCTGCCGGCTGCGCGTCTTAGCGCTCAGCCACAGTGCGGCGCCTGCAAGCAGAGCCTGTTCATCGGCAGCCCGCTATCGTTGAATAGCACGCAGTTCAGCAAACACAGCAGCGCCGACTTGCCCTTGGTAATCGATTTCTGGGCGGCCTGGTGCGGCCCGTGCCAACAGTTCGCACCGGTATTTGAGCAGGCCGCAGCCCGGATTGAACCGCGCGCGCGCTTGATCAAAATAGATACCGAAGCCGTCCCAGAACTCGCCGCACGATTTGCCATCCGCAGCATCCCCACCCTGCTTATTCTCTATCAGGGTAAAGAGATAGCGCGCTTGAATGGCGCCGTGCCGCCACAGGAGTTCGAGCGCTGGCTGCTGAGCAACCTGCCTGTAGCCTAATAAGCTTCAGACAAACCACTGCCAGCCGCCTTCGCCACCCACGAGCAACTCCAAACCCGCACGCTGAGGACGTGGGCAAGGCGCCGCGTTTCGCGTTTGCGCCAACCGCTGCAAATTGGGTGAGAAATAGACCACCACCTCACAATGCAAGCCTTGCTGCCGGCGGCGCAGAAACACAGCTGGTGGCAAGCCTCGCTCAGCAACGCGCAACGACAACCCAGCCAGCTCCGCAAGCACCGGCTCGGCCAACAAGCCATCACCCAGTGCCAGATAAAACCAAGGGTTCTGCAACATCAACTTCCCCGTCCGCGCAAACCCAGCGAGCGTGGGCTAAAACACAGACCAGTTACACGCCAAACGGCTAGCCACGTACACAGCACTAAACTGCGACGACGTCTTCCGCCTGCGGTCCTTTCTGCCCCTGGGTTACGGTAAATTCTACCGCCTGACCTTCGGCCAAGCTGCGATGACCATCGCCGCGAATGGCTCTAAAATGCACAAAAACATCCGGACCAGACTGGCGCTGGATGAAACCAAAACCCTTGTCATCGTTGAACCACTTAACGGTACCTTGCTCGCGCTCTGCCATTACTCTTCCTCACTACACATACTGTGTGACGTTGTTGCACCACCGGCAACATTATTGGCCAGTTAAAACCGCGATGCTTTATTGCCGCGCACAGCTCACAGCACAAAAGCGGTTCCGAAGACCGTCTTTCGAGTTTAGACAATGCTGAAAGGGCTGCAAGTAGGGAAATTCAGGAACAGACAAAGGGCAACCGGCGACTCAGGTCGCCGGTTGCTATACGCGGTTATTCTTGGATTTCGGGCTCTTCTGGCTGCAGATCTGCCAAGCGCAAAGCCAACTGGTCATGCTGCGCGACGCTGAGCTGATATGCCCAGCGCGGGTCTACACGCACCTCCACTGGCTGCTCATCGCTCTGTTGCACCCTATCGATTGTCAGCCAGTATTGGCTATCAAGCTGGTACAGCGAAGCAGCAAGCTGAGCGCCCGACCATGTGGTGACTTGCATTGTCAGGCTGGGCTGCGGTAACGCTAATTTGCTACGCAGGCTAACGTCTTGCGCCTGCAGATTAGCCAGCGCCAACACCATAGAATTGAGTTTGCGCTCCTGCCCCTCAGCCGAGACCTCACCAGCCAGACGGAAGTTGTAATCACCCTGTTCTGCCTTGTCCAATACCAGCGCTTTACCGTCGGCGTGCTGCCACCGCGCCTTGGCGACCTGCTCCAACGGTATCTTGCTGATCTGCAAATCCAACCAGGCATTGCTGTTAAGCGAGATGTTCAACGGACGGTTGATCAGCAATACCTGATCGGAATCGGCAAAGCGCAGTAACTGCCCTTTGCCGACGGCATTGCCGTAAACCAGCCCCAATGAGCTGTCGTCAGCCTCCAGAGTGACCTGCAGCGCCGGCGGCTCGCTTGCAGTACTGAGCCCTAGGCGCTGATGGTACTCGGGGTTAGCCGTCTTCTCTTCCTGCACCTCAGCGCCCCGCAACGTCAGCAGCAAGGCTGCCAAACGAGGTTGCAGAACCGGGAAGTTATCGCTGTCGGCCACTAGCCACTGGTCCTCCTTACGTACCAGGTGGACCTCCTGTTCACCGCGCTGAAGGGTGATTTTATGGGTGACCCCAAGCAGCTCCAGCTGCTGTTCAGACAACAGCTTGTGACTTTGCAGATCGACCACCCGGTCCTCTTTACGAGCCTGCAGAGCTAAAGCCACCAAAGCGACCGCCAGGAGCGCGACTACTACCATTACAATCTTACGCATGTCGTCCCCTTAATGTTTGCGGCGCAAGCGGCCTACCAACCACCAGACCAACACACCGAAGGTCAGCAGCAAGGGCACCAGCGCGATGTTGATGAACTTCAGCCGGTTACCCAGATTGTCGATATCCGCGTTGAGCTTATAGCGCACGTCGCGCAACTGTTTGCGGATCGCCAGCTTCTCATCGATAAATTGTTGAATCGCATCACGTTGCTCGACAGTCAGCTCGGTCAGCTGACTAGGGTCCTGATTCTGCTGAAGCTGCGCCAAGCGTTGGTCGGTTTCCGCCAGTTGCTGCTGCAAACGCTGCTCGCTGGCGCGAAAACGGCTTTCAGCATCACGTTGCAGCTTTTCTACCACGGTGAACGGGCGGCTAAAATCGCCACGTGAGCGCACACTGATCAGCGCGTCGGAACCAGACAGATTATCCAGCGCATTGATTAGGAAGCCACCGTTGTCAGCCCATGGTTGCGGTATACGCTGACCCATAAGATCTTGCACCTGTACCCACATACGGTCGGTCAGCATGTCGGTATCGGCCACCACTACCACGTTGATGTTGTCTGCCTGTTGCAGGCCCGGCTCATGCCCTTCCACCCCCTGCGGATAAGCAGACTTGGCCGGACCTTCCAGCCGTGCCGCGAAGGTGTAGGTATGCTCGTCAGCCTTAAAGCCCTTGAGCAAATCTTCCGGATCACGCAGATTGGCGAAGGCCTCACTGGACATCAACATGCTGTCAGCGGTACTGGTTAACAACGGCGTGAAATGCGTTTGCGCGCCATCAACTGGTATCAAAGCACCACCGGTTCCCACCGTCAGCAACTGCAGTGGGGCGGTGATAGTGTCTTCACGGTCAATCTGCGCCGGCTCTACTTCCAGCCAACCGATATGACGGGCCGGCAATTGGCCCTGGCCACGACTAACCGACATCCCCTGACGCTCATCAACAACCACCTGCTCGGGATTGTATTGCACCCCCCAGGCTTTAAGCAGCGGCCCGAGATCCGATGACTTACCGTCGGCCATGCCTTCGATCATCGCTTCCATAGCCTGATCAGATTCAGCATAGGGATCGACGAACGCCAACAGCTTGCCGCCGCGTAACACGAACTGATCAACTGCGTAGAGCGCTGCCTCGGTCAATGATTTGGGATGAACCAACAGCAATACACCGATATCGTCCGGGATTTGGTCAACATCGTGTTGCAACGGCTGCACCTCAAACATCTGCTGCATCTGCTCCAGCACCATCCATGCAGGTGCGGGTTCCTGCGAGTAAGGCGTGGTGCCGCCGTTGATGGGCAAGCCGGAGATAATCCCCACTTTGGGCTTCTCAGCTTGCGCCAACGTGTTGACCACACGGCTCAGCTCATACTCCAGCATGCCTTCTTGCTCAAGCGCGAAGAAAGGAATCACTTCCCGCTCAGCCAGCTCGTTGGTTCCGGCTAGGCCAAAGTAGAGGTTGTCGCCCGTCTGGTTGAGCGGTATGCCCTGCAATCCAAACTCGGCAGCACGGTCTTCGGCCTCGGAAAACGGTTGAGGGTCGATGATGTGCAACCGAATTTTGCCGTCAGCTTCACGTTCGTATTCCTTGAGCATCTCTTCTACGCGCTTGGCGTAGTTGCGCAGGGTTACGTTCTTTTTGCTGGCCTGATCAGAGAAGAAAAAATACAAATCGATTGGCTCTTCCAGGTCAGCCAGAACTTGCTGCGTACCTTCAGAAAAGGTGTACAGCTTTTGCTCAGTAAGATCGACGCGTGCGCCCGAGAGGAACACATTGGTAGCCATATTGAAGGCAGCAAAGGCCAGCAACAGCACCAGCAAGCCGGCGCCAGAATAAATTAAACGTTTCATGAATGCTCCTTCGCCTCAATCGGCCTTTTTCAGGTCGATGACAATCGCAGTGGCAAACAACCAACCAGCCATCAGCGATAAGAAATACAACAGATCACGCAGTTCCAGTACGCCGTGACTCAAAGCACTAAAGCGGACCTGAAAACTGAATGAGGCAATGGCATCTACCAACCACTGAGGAGCCCAGGTACTAAAGAAGTCGAGCACCATAGGAATCCCGGCAGCAATGAAGATGAAGCACACCACAACGCTGAGAATAAAAGCGATCACCTGATTCTTGGTCGCCGCCGACATGCACGAGCCAATAGCCAGATATCCGCCGGCCAGCAGCCAGCTGCCGATATACCCGGTAAAGATAGCGCCGTTATCCGGGTTACCCAGATAGTTGACGGTGATCACGATCGGGAAGGTCAGCAACAGCGCGATACCGACAAACACCCATGCCGCGAGGAACTTACCCAGCACCATATCGACACGCGATACCGGCAAGGTCATCAGCAGTTCGATAGTCCCGGACTTGCGCTCCTCGGCCCACAGCCGCATAGCAAGTGCTGGCACCAGAAACAGATATAACCAGGAGTGAAACGAGAAGAAGGCATTGAGATCTGCCTGACCTGCGGTATAGAAGCCACCCAGATCAAAGGTAAACAACGCAGACAGCACCAGAAAGATGACGATGAAGATATAGGCCAACGGAGTAGCAAAATAGCTGCCCAGCTCACGTTTGAAGATCACACCCAGATTATTCATGCCGCCTCCCCTGACGTCAAACCACGGAACACGTCGTCCAGGCGACCACGTTCGACCGACAGCTCGGCTACCTGCCATTGCTGTTCTCGGGCCAGTTGCCCCACCGCCGGGAAGATCACTTCGCCCGGCTTAGCCAGCACAGTCAGTTGTTGGCCATCACGTTGGCTTTCTACCGCCAGTACCCCAGGCAGCTGCTGCAAGGCCTGGGTATCAACGGCATCGACGCTTTGCGACAGCGTTAGCGTGACTGCCTGATGATAGCGCGAGCGAGCCTCAAGCTCCTCAGGCGTGCCATCGGCCAGCAAGCGGCCATGACCAATAATCACCGCACGTGAGCACACGGCGCTGACCTCTTCAAGAATATGCGTGGAAATGACAACGATCTTGTTGCTGCCTTCGGCCAACTGTTGAATCAGGTGGCGCACATGATGCTTCTGGTTAGGATCCAGACCATCGGTAGGCTCATCCAGAATCAGTACCTGAGGATCATGCAGAATCGCCTGTGCCAGACCCACACGCCGCTTAAAGCCTTTGGATAGCGTCTCAATGCGCTGACCCAACACCGATTGCAACTCTACCTGCTCAACCGCACGAGCCACCCGCTTATGCTTTTCAGCACCGCTGAAGCCACGAATAGCGGCGATAAACTCCAGAAACCCCTTCACCCGCATGTCGCCATAACAGGGCGCGCCTTCGGGCAGGTAACCCATTTGCTGCTGCGCCTGCAAAATCTGCGACTGCACGTCGAAACCGCACACCGAGGCCGAGCCGCCATCAGGCGTCAGAAATCCGGTAAGCATTTTCATAGTGGTGGATTTGCCGGCGCCGTTGGGGCCGAGGAAGCCGAGCACTTCGCCCGGTTTAACGTCAAAGGATAGATTATCAACGGCGACGTGCTCACCGAAGCGTTTCGTCAGGCTATTTATACTGATCATGCCTTTTATTATTCCCCCAAATTATAGGTCGCAGGATACCCGTGGGCAGTCACTGCCAGGCACTCGCTTTTCTCCAGAGATTGAGCGCAAACAGATGGACAATGGTGTTGTGCGCTGGTTCACACTTCCCCCGTATGAAACCTGCGGCCCGTTGTCACAGCCAAGATCGGACCCAAAATACCTGGAGCGCGTTGCGCTCAAGGCAGTGACTATATGAATCCCCCGGACGCATTTCAAGCAACGATGTTTCCTGGCTGCCAGCGTTGACGCATGAGCCAGGCTGTCAGCGCCGAACAAACGCGCTAGAATCCTTGCCAATGCCCCTGACAGCTGGCCTGTCGGCGATCCACCTGCCCTGAGAATAATATGCCCACTGCTTACTCCTCATTCATTGGCCGCATGCGTTTTGGCTTAGCCAGACGCCTGCTTTATCTCTGGGCCAAATCAAAGAGCATCGGCAACCCGGCTGGCGACCTCGATATCGACCCACTGAAGCCAGTCATTTACGTACTGCCCTACCGTTCGCTATCGGACCTTATCGTCGCCGACCGGGAATGCGTGCGGGCTGGGCTACCGCGGCCGGTCAGGCCACCACGCGAACCCCTGGCGCAGGAAGAATCCTATGTATTCCTAAGCAACGAGCGCTCCTGGGTGGGGCGACCGGACTTGCGTCGCCAATCACCGCGCATGGGACAGATTCTGGACGCTGTCGAGCAAGGCTGCAGCGAAGTACAGCTGGTACCGATCACTGTTTTTTGGGGGCTATCGCCGGATGCGGAGTCCTCGCCTATCAAGCTGCTGTTCGCTTACAACTGGGTTGGCGGACGGCTGCGCAAGCTACTGGCGATCCTGCTGCACGGCCGCAACATTCGCGTTCATTTTGGAGAGAGCCTGTCGCTGCAGGCGCTGACCGCTAGCGAGCCAGACCATGAGCGCCACTTACGTCGAGTAAATCGCTTGCTGCGGGTGCATTTTCGACACCAGCGCGCCGCGGTGGTCGGCCCTGAACTGGCGCACCGCCGCACTTTGCTCAAGGGCTTGTTGCACGCGCCCATGGTGAAAGAGGCGATACGCCGGGAGGCCGAAGAACAAGGCCTAAGCCAAGACAAAGCTCAGGCGCTTGCTGCACGTTATGCCAACGAAATTGCCTCAGACTTTACCTACAGCATCGTTCGCTTTCTTGAGGTGATCCTGTCCTGGTTCTGGAACAAGCTGTACGACGGAATAAAAGTTAACCATATCAAGCGAGTACATGATATTGCGCGGGGCAATGAGATCATCTACGTACCCTGCCACCGCAGTCACATCGACTATCTTCTGCTGTCTTATCTGTTGGTCCGCAATAGCCTGACCCCACCGCATATTGCCGCTGGCATTAACCTCAATATGCCAGTCATCGGGGGTATTCTGCGGCGCGGTGGCGCTTTTTTCATGCGCCGTACCTTCAAAGGCAACCAACTCTATACGGCAGTATTCAATGAGTATCTGCATACTCTCTTCGGTCGCGGCTTTCCGGTCGAATACTTCATCGAAGGCGGTCGCTCACGTACTGGCCGCATGCTCAGCCCCAAAACCGGCATGCTGGCAATCACCCTGCGCAGCTTTCTGCGCTCACCACGCCGGCCCATCGTATTCGTACCTGTGTATATCGGCTATGAGCGGGTACTGGAAGGCCGTACCTATCTGGGCGAGTTACGGGGCCAGACCAAAAAGAAGGAGTCCATTTTCGATCTGTTCCGGGTCATTGCCGCGCTCAAGCTGCGCTTTGGCAAAGTAGCCGTCAATTTTGGCCAACCTCTTCCGCTGGCTGATTTTCTAGATCAGCAGCAACCGGATTGGCGCCAACAGACACTGGCGCCCGAGTACCGGCCACAGTGGCTGAACGAGACCACTAATCAACTGGCGCGCACGCTAACCAGCGCGATCAGCGCAGCGGCGGACGTTAATCCGGTCAATTTGGTGGCATTGGCAATGCTATCTACCGCGCGTCTAGCGCTGGATGAGACGTCATTATCAAGGGTACTTGACCGTTACGCCGCACTGCTCCGCCAGGTGCCCTACAGCGACAGCGTGACCCTACCGGACATGGATGGTCAGGCGATGATCAAACATGTGGAAGAGATGCAGATGATTCAGCGCCAATCTGACGCCTTGGGCGAGATAATGGTGCTGGATGAACCACAAGCCGTGCTGATGACCTACTACCGCAATAACATTTTGCACTTGGTGGTGCTGCCTGCGCTGATTGCCTGCCTTTTCCAGAACAATCCGCGAATGAACCGTTCGCAGATCGAACGATTGATTCTAGGCATTTATCCCTACCTGCAGGGTGAGCTGTTTCTGCAATGGGATGAACAAGCGCTGCCGCAGGTGATCCAGACCTGGGTCGACAGCTTGGTGGCCCAGGGTTTATTGCGCGAAACGGATGAGCAGATTCATCGACCCGATCTTAGCTCTGGTGAGTTCGTCATGCTCAGTTTGCTCTCGCGCAGCATCATCCAGATTCTAGAGCGCTTCTATATGGCCTCGGCATTGCTGCTAAATTTCCCGAATGGCAGCCAAACCGCGGAACAGCTAGAGGCTTTGTGCTCGGTGATGGCCCAGCGGCTATCGATTCTGCATGGGCTAAACGCGCCTGAGTTTTTCGATAAAACCTTGTTTCGTCAGTTTATCCAGCGCTTGATTGATCTGCGCGTAGTGCGCCCCGATGACGAGGGCAAGCTACATTACCTGCCGGGGCTGGAAGACATCGCTGAAAACATCGCTAAACGCGTACTCAGTGCCGAGATTCGCCTGTCGATCCGTCAGGTGGCGCGTACATCGAAGGCTAACGGAGCACAGGAACCGGCTAGCTCCTCATCGTGACGCGCTGGTAGAGCTAATCCAGCCGTTTCTTACCATAGATGTCGTAACGGCTGGACTGGCCCTTCAGCTGCGCGCTTGGCGCCGGTCCGGCAATCGCTGGCGCTTTGCGCGAGCGTTTCACCGCGACTCTGTGGCTAGCCAGCTGCAAGGCAGCCGCCAGCAGCTCAGGCGCGTCGTCATCATCCCCTGCCAGCGGCCTGAATAAGCGCATTTCCTTCTTCACCAACGCCGATTTTTCGCGATGCGGAAACATAGGATCCAGGTGAATCACCTGCGGAACAGCCCCGTTCCAGTCACGTAGCGCGGTAATGGCATCACAGTGAATTAGCTGCATGCGCGCGGCAATTTCGGCCACTTCACCACCGGCCGCACGGGCGCGTTGCAGCCCGTCCTCCAACAACGCAGCAATCACCGGCTGCCGCTCCAGCAATGTCACCTCACAACCCAGTGAAGCCATCACGAAAGCGTCGCGCCCCAGCCCTGCCGTGGCATCTAGAATGCTCGGGCGAACGGCGCCACGTATACCCACGGCACGGGCAACCATTTGCCCAGCACCGCCGCCAAACTGGCGGCGATGGGCTTGCGAACCGCCAACAAAGTCTACCCGCACGGCGCCCTGCCCAGCAGCCCCCGGGGCATCGACTTCGGTGCTACGCAGACTTAATCCCTGCTCGTCCAGGCACAGCAGCAGCTCAGCCAGTGGCGAATCCGCTTGCTGCAACGGCAGCCGTAAACGCAAAGCCAGATCGGCCGCAGCCTGCTCATGACCAACAGCGCTGGCAACCGCTAGCTCCATAAGGCCGTTATCCAGGCTCATTCGCCGCACTCCCAGTCCAATAAATTAATCGCGATCAAAACAGCCCTACCTGCTGTGGCTGCTGCGCTGCTTCCAGCTCACCGGGCCAGCTAGGCATGTCCGGCAGCGTAGGCACCCACTGTTGTTGTAACTGCTGATAGAAACGCCGCGCAAGTTGCGGAGCCAGCCGGTTATCCGGTGTATGCATAAAAACCATCGGACGGCGCCCCTCATTAAGCCACTCCGCGCATTTACCCAGCCAAGGTTGCAGTGCTTGCAAATTAGCCTGGTTATCCATGCCGCCAACAAAGCGCACCACGGGCTGACTCGAAAGTGCTACCGCATGCACCGGCAATCGCGGCTTACGCTCTTGGGCTTCAAGGGTGGCAGATGATTGATCAGCGCTGGCAAACAGTGCGCGCGTATCGAAGACGATACGTTCGATGCCGCGCTGGTGCAGTTGGCGGTTGAGTTGTTGTTCGCTAGGGTCTTTGCGGAAGAAATCCAGGTGGCGTACTTCTACAGCGTAATCGAACTCGCTCGGCAGTTGATCAAGAAAGCGCGTTAACTCAGCCAGCCCCGAGGGCCCGAAACGCTGCGGTAGTTGCAACCAGATAGGTCCGAGGCGTTGTTCCAACACCGCCATGCGGGCGAAGAACTGGCGTAGCTCAACGCTCTGAGGATCGAGCCGCGCACCATGACTAACCTCACGCGGCAACTTCGCGCAAAAACGGAAATCAGTGGGCATCAACTCGGCCCAGCGCGCCACTCGATCCGCGCTCGGTAATGAGTAAAAGGTGGTATTGCCCTCAACTGCGCCAAACACACTACAGTATTGCGCGAGACGCTCATCAGCATCACTACCGGCGTCATAGAGAGAGCCGCGCCAAGCAGGATCAGACCATTGGGTGCAGCCCAGCCGCAGAGGATTATCGTTCAGCACCGCCACTGATCAGGCGAACAGATCGATGCCGAAGACGCTATCTGAATCGCCATCAACAGGAATGCTGGCTGTCGCTTCATAGCTGGCAAGTGCCTGATTGCTACGCCCGTAAACCGGCTGCTGAATCTCACGGCGCGCGGGAATGTACTCGGCATTGGCGGACGCTGCGTTAACCGTACGCGTCGTCAGCGAGCGACTGGCAGATACCGTAGTGGCCTGTTCCGCCGCCGTCGCGCGCGCAGCATCTACCGGCGCCGCACTGGAGGCGACTCGGTTGCTACGCTCAGGGAGCGTTGTGTAAGGATTCAGACCATCAAGACGCACTGCTGTTTCTCCGCATTCAAGGCGCTAAGATTAGCGCTGCGCCTGTGGCGTGGCAACCTTGTCACGCAAATAGATGGGCTGGGCATCTGCGGCGTCGAGCACATCTCCTGCCTGCCAGCGCGGCAGCGCCAGCGTCAGCAGGTCACGCGCATCAGGCAGCATGTGCGGCCAACAAACCGCAGGCTTGACTGCTAGCCGCTCGGCATACTGCCAGCCAGTGCCAGCCCCAGTGTACTGAGCCAGGTTTGAATCTGCAGGCAGCTCGACCTGTTCAGGGGCACACACCCGCTCGTCGGAAAGCGCCTGCATCACGCCATCACGCAGGCCAAAGACGCCCCAGTACACTTCATCCATGCGCGCATCGATGGCCGTTGCCACCAGCTCGCTCCCGTGTTCGCGCCATGCGCGCTGGGCTAATGCGGCCAAATTGGAAATACCGATAACCGGCTTACCACTGGCAAACGCTAGCCCCTGCACCATCCCGGTGGCGATGCGCAGTCCGGTAAAAGCACCGGGACCACGACCAAACACCAGGGCATCCACTTGCGCCAGAGTGATCCCGCACTCACGCAGCAGCTCTTCCAGCATCGGTAGCAAGCGCTGGGCATGCTGACGCGGAATAACTTCGCTTCGATAAACCACTTCACCTTGATGCAGCAGAGCTGCCGAGCAGGCTTCGGTGGCGGTATCCAGTGCTAGCAGTGTGGTCATGGGCAATCTTGAGTCGTTTCAAAAAGTGGCGGGAATTGTACCCAAATGCAAAGGCCCGTGCGACAGAACGTCAGCACGGGCCTTTGCCATACCGGGTGTTGGTCAGTTCAGCGCTGCCCGCACCTTGGCAGTGATCTGCTCTACCGAGCCGATACCTTCAACCTTGGAGCACTTGGGCGTGCCTTTTTCAGCAGCCAATTGCTTGTAGAACTCAACCAGCGGTTTGGTCTGGGTGTGATAGACCTGCAAACGCTTGCGCACGGTCTCTTCCTTGTCATCTTCGCGCTGGATTAGCTCCTCACCAGTCACGTCGTCTTTGCCGGCCACTTTTGGCGGGTTGTGATCCACGTGGTAGATGCGGCCCGAGCCTGGATGCACACGGCGGCCGGACAGGCGAGCGACGATTTCTTCGTCGGCAACAGCAATTTCAAGCACGTGATCCAGTACGATACCGGCATCAACCAAGGCTTCAGCCTGTGGAATAGTGCGCGGAAAGCCATCAAACAAGAAACCGTTGGCACAATCGGTCTCGGTAATGCGCTCTTTGATCAAGCCGATAATGAGGTCATCGGACACCAAACCACCGCTGTCCATCACTTCCTTTACCTGCTTACCCAAATCAGTTCCGGCTTTAATCGCTGCGCGCAGCATGTCGCCGGTGGAAATTTGCGGAATACCGAAGCGTTCACAGATGAACTGGGCCTGGGTACCCTTGCCCGCACCGGGCGCACCTAACAGGATGACTCGCATGATTTACTCCTCGTCTAACTGAAACCGCGCCAACAGCGGCAACTGGCCGAAGGTTGGCAGAGGACAGGCGCGCAGGCCGTCACAGAAATTCGTTTAACCCACGCACGCGGGGGCAAAAGGGCGTTAAACATACACGCACGCGCATGCAGGCACAAGCTGGACCATAGTCGCACCCAACTAAGCCTTTGATACAACTAAAAAAGGTGTCGCTAGGCCGAAGACTTGCGGCACCTTTCCAGGTCGTTAGCCGGTGTTGCGCATCCCCGCCGCTATACCCGCCACGGTGACCAAAAGCGCACGCTCCAGATCCGGATCGATGGCTTCACCCTGCGCCCGCGTGCGCGCCATTAGCTCAGCTTGTAACAAGTGCAGCGGATCAGTGTAAGGATTACGCACTGCAACCGATTCACCCAGCGTCGGATTATGCGCCAGCAACGTCTCCGTACCATGCACGCTGAGTACCGCTTGCATCGCTTGCTCCAGCGCGGCGCGCAGACGCTCTCCCAATGGCCATAACTCGGGGCCGGCCAGGCGTCGCTCATAAAAGCGCGAAATGCCCGCATCAGCCTTGGAAAGCACCATTTCCAGCATTTCAATCCGCGCCAAGAAGAACGGCCAGCCTGCCATCATCTCCCGCAACGCATCACCTTCGCCCGCGTCCAGCGCTTCCTGTAACGCTTGTCCCGCCCCCAGCCAAGCCGGCAGCATTAAGCGAGTTTGCGTCCAGGCAAATATCCAGGGAATCGCCCGCAGGGTTTCAATACCTCCCTGACTACGCCGTTTGGCTGGCCGGCTGCCTAATGGCAGGCGCGCTAGCTCCTGCTCCGGCGTTGCCTGACGAAAATACTCAACGAACTGCGGTTCTTCGCGAACTACGCCGCGATACACCTCAACCGAGCGGTCTGCGAGACGCTGCATCACATCGCGCCAAGCGGGTTCCGGCGCAGGGGGCGGCAGTAAACTGGCTTCCAATACTGCGCTGGCATACAACTGAAAACTCTGGATAGCGATGTTCGGCAAGCCAAACTTGAAGCGAATCATTTCGCCCTGCTCAGTGACTCGAAACTGCCCCTGCACCGAGCCTGGCGGCTGCGACAGAATAGCCATGTGTGCTGGCGCGCCGCCACGACCGACGGTACCCCCGCGACCATGGAACAGACGCAGACGTACACCACGCTCCCGGCATACTTTGACCAACGCTTCCTGGGCGCGATATTGCGCCCAGCCGGCGGCCAAGGTACCGGCATCCTTGGCAGAATCGGAGTAACCGATCATCACTTCCTGCTCATCGCCCACCAAGGCGCGATAATCCTGTAACGACAGCAACCGGTCGATGGCATCGGCCGCGTGATCAAGATCGGCAAGGGTTTCAAACAGCGGCGCGACACGCATCGGCCACTGCACCCCGGTCTCCTTCAATAGCAACTTAACCGCGAGCACATCAGAGGGGTGCGAGGCCATAGAGATAACGTAGGAGCCCAGCATCAATTCTGGCTGACTGGCCACCACACGACAGGTCGCCAGCACCTCGGCCACGTCTGCACTGGGCTGCCAGTCAGCCGGCAACAAAGGTCGACGGCTGTGCAATTCACGCAACAAGAAGCTGCAGCGCGCCTCTTCATCCCACTCAGCGTAATTGCCCAATTGGAGGTACTGGGTAAGCTCGGTAAAGACGTCTGCATGCCGTGCCGCATCCTGGCGGATATCCAGCTTGACCAGGCCCAGGCCAAACGCGTTGACCCGGCGCAGCGTATCGAGCAACGGACCATGAGCAATGCGCCGCATGCCCAGCTGTACTAACGATTGGTAGCAAGCTTCCAACGGCGCACGCAGTTCATCCACGCTTTGCAGCACCGCGTCATCCGGCGCTACCACATCGTTCAACGCGGCCTTTGCCCAATCACGGGTCGCTAACAACCGCGCTTTTAAGTGTTTGAGTACCGCACGATAGGGTTCATCTGCCTCACCGGACAGCGCCAGCAACGCATCTGTAGCGGCGTGCATGGATAGCTGATTAACCAGTGCGTCTATATCACGCAAGTAAAGATCCGCCGCCATCCAGCGACCCAGCAGTAGCACTTCGCGCGTGATAGGAGCAGTCACATTGGGATTGCCATCGCGATCGCCACCCATCCAGGAGGCAATACGCACTGGCGCGGCGCGCAGATTTAAGTGTTCCCCGGTAGCGGCGAAGATATCAGCATCAAAACTACGCAAAAACTGGGGGAGCGCCTGCCACAGCGAGTGCTCTATCACCGCAAAGCCCCATTTGGCCTCGTCTACCGGGGTTGGGCGGCTATGGCGGATTTCGTCCGTATGCCAGGCTTCACTGATCAGGCGAGCCAAATCTTGCCGTACCGACTCATGTTCCGCGTCTGTAAGATCATCGTGGTCACCTCGCGCCAGCGCTTCAGCAATGGCGTCATACTTCTGAATCAAAGTGCGACGGGTCACTTCGGTCGGGTGCGCAGTCAATACCAGTTCGATATCCAGCGTGTTGATCTGCTGCATTATCTGCTCAGAGCTGAAACCTTCGGTCTGCAAGCGGCTGAGCAATTCGCTAACACAACGCATTTCAAAGGCCAGCGGTTCATCCACGCGGCGGCGGCGAATGCGGTGATGCTGCTCGGCGATATTGGCTAAATTAAGAAACTGATTGAAAGCACGGCAAACCGGCAACAGCTGGTTGTCGGGCAGATCCTGCAATGCAGCCAGCAATTCATCATGCGCCGCACCATCCTGTTTACGCCCTTGCTTGGCGCCCAAACGAATACGCTCAATACGTTGCAGGAAGTCTGCGCCCAGATGGGCCTGAATGGTTTGCCCAAGCAGGGTGCCTAAGTAGTGCACGTCTTCACGCAGGCGAGCATCTATTTCTGTCATGTAGGTTCCTCCAGCCGAGTAAGTAAACAGCATGCGATGCAACCAAGACGCTGACAAGGGGTCAAGAGTAGTAAGGGCGATGAAAAGCCAGCACCAATTGCTACAACCGCTGGCATAAGTTGCAAATCGTCTATGCTGACAATGTAGCTATAAGCGAATTAAATGAGATTAGGGAGAAACAATGAAGATCCGTGAACTCACCCAAAACTGGGAACAGACCGCCAAGGGCCGTATTACCCGCAACAGCTATGAAGTTAAACTGTGCCTGGAAGACGCAGCTCGGCTGGCTGCACTGAATGAAATGTACCCCAAGCGTCGGATCGAAGACCTTATTACCGACTTGCTCAGTTCAGCGTTGGAAGAGCTGGAGGCTAGCTTGCCCTATGAAGCCGGCACCGAGGTCATTGCGCGCGATGAAATGGGTGATCCGCTGTACAAAGATGAAGGGGAAACGCCCCGCTACCTGGCGCTTAGCCGTAAACACCTGCAGGAGTTAATCGACCAACAGCAGGAAGTTCAGCACTGATAATTGTGGGGTGATGCTTTGCTGAGGCGCCCAGGTGGGGCGCCGGTCCGCTTTTCTAGTGACCCTGAGGCTATAGATTCAAAGACCCTGAGCCTTGGCCTGATCCCACAACGCATCCAGTAACGCCAGTTCACTCTGTTTAACGCTGCTACCCTCTTCGCGCAACTGCTGCTCGATGTAGCGAAAGCGGCGCTCAAACTTATTGTTCCCCTCGCGCAAAGCAGTTTCCGCATCTACGCCCAAATGGCGCGCAAGATTCACGACGCAAAACAGCAAATCGCCCATCTCCTCGGCCACCGCAACTGCGTCGCCTTGCCGCAGAGCCTCGCGTACTTCATCTAACTCTTCAGCAATCTTGTCGACTACCGGAGCAGCATCCGGCCAGTCAAAACCGGCTCCTGAAGCACGCTTCTGCAGTTTTTGAGCGCGACTGAGCGCCGGTAACGCCTGCGGCACGTCGTCCAGCAACGAAAGTTGCTCAGGCTGATCCGCCTTCTTAGCGCGCTCTTCGGCCTTAATTTCCTCCCAACGCTGTTTGATCTGATCTGGGGCCAGCGTCAGTGTGCCGGGCGGTGTGCGTAAATTACCGTCAGCAAACACGTGGGGGTGCCGGCGCACCAGCTTGCGAGTAATGCCATCCACCACGTCGGCCCAATCAAAACGTTGCTCTTCCTGCCCCAGCTGAGCGTAATACACCACTTGAAACAGCAAATCGCCTAGCTCACCGCGCAGCTGCGCATAGTCGCCCTGCTCGATGGCATCCGCGACCTCGTAAGCCTCCTCAAGCGTATGCGGCACAATACTGGCGAAACTCTGCTGCAGGTCCCAAGGGCAGCCATGCTGCGGGTCACGTAGGCGCGCCATCAGATACAGCAAGTCGTCAAGTTGATAACTCACGCTTGATTCTCCTGCCGATTGCGACGTGCCTCAATCACATTAGGCAACTGGCTGATACGCCCCAACAGACGACCCAACAAGTTGAGATTGGGGATCTCGATAGTCAGCAGCATTGCGGCGTAATTATCGTCCTTGTTAGTCCGCGTACTGACCTCCAGTACATTCAGTTTCTCATTGGCCAGCATCAACGACACGTCGCGCAACAAGCCGGAGCGGTCGTAGGCTTTGATGTAGATTTCCACTGGGTAGGTTTGCACCGGCGCACCGCCCCAGCTCACTTCAATCAGGCGCTCTGAGTCGCGGTCTTGCAACTGCATGGCATTGGCACAGTCGGCACGATGCACAGTCACACCGCGGCCCAAGGTGATATAACCAATGATCGGGTCGCCCGGCAGCGGCTGGCAGCAGCCTGCCAGCTGCGTCATCAGATTGCCGACACCTTGAATAAAGACGTCGCCACGCAGACCAACTCGGCTCGGCTTCTTCGGAATCAGCTCCAGCTGCTCGCTGTGCCTATCCGGCTCGACCAGTTGATGCGCCACACCGACCACATGGGCCAGGCGCATATCCCCCGAACCGACTGCAGCAAACAAATCTTCCTGCCCTTTGATGCCAAGGCGGTCAATCAGCTGCGCGTAATCTGCACCATTGAGTGCCAGGCGGGTCAATTCGCGCTCCAGCATCAACTTACCGGCTTGCACGTTTTGCTCGCGCGCCTGCTGCTTGAACCAATGCTGCACTTTAGCGCGTGCCCGCGAGGTATTGACGTAACCCAGGTTAGAGTTGAGCCAGTCGCGACTAGGGTTGCCGTGCTTGCTGGTAATAATTTCAACCTGTTCGCCGGTCTGCAGCACATAGTTGAGCGGCACTATCCGGCCGTTAACCTTCGCGCCACGGCAAGTGTGGCCGATATCAGTATGGACGCGATAAGCAAAGTCCAGAGGGGTGGCGCCTTTGGGCACATCTAATACATGGCCATCCGGGGTAAACAGATAAATACGGTCGGGCTCAAAATCCACCCGTAACTGATCCGCTAGGCCACCGATATCGCCCATTTCCTCATGCCATTCGAGCACTTGACGCAGCCAGGCGATCTTGTCTTCGTAAGCGTTGGAGGAAGTATCGGTATCGGTACCCTTATAGCGCCAGTGCGCACACACGCCCAGCTCGGCCTCTTCATGCATGGCCTGGGTGCGAATTTGCACCTCAAGCACCTTTCCGTTCGGCCCTATAACGGCTGTATGCAGCGAGCGATAACCGTTTTCTTTAGGGTTAGCGATATAGTCATCGAATTCGTTGGGAATATGCCGCCACAGGCCGTGCACTATCCCTAACGCGGTATAGCAGTCGCGCACTTGGGGCACCAAAATACGCACCGCGCGCACATCATAGACCTGGCTGAAATCAATGCCCTTACGCTGCATTTTCCGCCAGATAGAGTAAATATGTTTAGCCCGGCCGGTGATGTCGCCAAAAATTGAGGCTTCTTCCAACGCCGAACGCACTTCCCCCATGACGGTGTCTATGTATTCTTGTCGGTCGAGGCGACGTTCATCCAACAGTTTGGCAATTTGCTTGTACTGGTTCGGCTCCAGATAGCGAAACGAAAGATCTTCCAGCTCCCACTTGATATGACCGATACCCAAGCGGTGAGCCAACGGCGCGTAGATGTCAAACACCTCGCGAGCTACCCGGTAACGCTTCTCTTCAGGCGCGTCCTTGACCGCGCGGATAGCACAGGTTCGCTCGGCGAGCTTGATCAGCGCCACCCGCACATCGTCAACCATGGTGACCAACATTTTACGCAGGCTTTCGATCTGTGCGTGCGGGCTGAACACCGTGTTTTTGCCGGTATTTTGCGAGACGCTAATGGCGGCCATGCGTTGCACACCGTCAACCAGCCGAGCCACAACGTCGCCAAAACGGAGTTCAACTTCGGCCAGGTCGGTTTTACGTTCGCGCACCGCGCGATAGATTACGGCTGCCACCAGCGAATCTTGGTCGAGCTTCAGATCGGCGAGGATTTCTGCCATCTCCAAGCCAGTCAAAAAACTGCTGGTGCCGTCTGCCCAAATATTTTCTGCCGCGATCGCGGCCTGCTCTAATTCAAGAGCCCACTCGCAGGCCTCGCGTAATACCTCCGGGGCTGGCAGCGTGAGTCGCTTGACGATGCGTTTGATCCACTCATCGATGTTGATGCTGCCGTCGCGATTAGTCGGATGTTCCGCTCTGACCTGTACCATCTCGTTATCCTCGTCCGGCGCACCAGCGCACTAGTGCTTCCGGAACAATGCCATGGCTTCCACGTGTGAGGTTTGCGGGAACATGTCCATCACCCCCGCCTTGACCAGACCATATCCTTTGGTAGCCAATATCCCTGCATCCCGAGCGAGCGTTGCCGGATTGCAGGAAATGTAAAGTATGCGCTCGATTCCCAATGCAGCCAGGTCTACGACCAGTTGCTCCGCACCGTCACGTGGCGGGTCTAGCAGTGCTGCGGTATAACTCGGAGCACCTGCCGGCAATTCAAGGGGTTTGGACAAGTCCGCCACCAGAAAGTGCAGCGCATCCAGATCGTTAGCCACGGCATTGTGTTGTGCCCTTACGACCATGGCCTCACTGCCTTCAATACCGGTTACCTGTGCACCCTGATGCGCCATGGCCAGTGCAAAATTGCCAACACCACAAAACAGATCCAGCACCTGTTCTTCTGGCCGTAATTCAAGCCAGTTCAGCGCCTGATTGACCATCGCCTGGTTGACCTCAGCATTCACTTGGGTGAAATCGCCCGGTGCGAAACTCAACCGCAAGTTCTGATCCAGCAATCGGTAGGCGGGCTCAATAGCGGCCGGTGTAATGCAGTGCAAGGATCCTCCGCCCTCACCCGGTTGTAACCAGCAGCTCAGACCGTGGCGCGCAGCAAAGTCGCTTAATAGTTGCTGGTCTGCCTCACAAAAAAGCTTGGTATGGCGCGCCACCATAGCCGGCTGGTCGCCGCCGATCAGTTCAACATGCCCTAGATCACGCGCACCTGCCAACGAGCGCAGCACCGCAGGCAGCTCAGCTATAACTGGCTGCAGTATCGGCACCAGTACCGGACACTCCTGCACCTGAACGAGATCGCTGCTAGCGCGCTGTCGGAAACCAACCTCCAACTCATTGCGCTTAGGCTGCCAACGCACCGATATGCGAGTACGTTGGCGATAGCCATATGCTGGGCCTTCCAGGGCCGGCAGCCACTGCGCAGCCTGTACGCCAGCGAAATGCTCCAGCTGCTGCGTTAGCGCCTGCTGCTTAACCTCTAATTGTTTACTGTGGGGCATGTGCTGCAAGCTGCAGCCACCGCATAACTCGGCATGCCGACAACGGGGTTGTTGGCGCTCGGGGCTAGCCTGCAGCAGCTGTTCCTGCCGCGCCTCGATCAGCTTGCTGCGCGCGCGCACTACCCGCGCCTTAACCTGTTCGCCCGGCAAACCGCCCTCGACAAAAACGGTACGCCCCTGCCATCGGCCAATGCCGCGGCCATCATGTGTCAAGCGCTCCAGCGTTAGCTCAATGCGCTGGCCTATGGCTGCTGGTGCATCGGCGTTCTGGCGCCGCTGCTGTCTTCCGCGAGGTTTATTCATGCGTCGCCGTCGTAGATCCCGGTCGACAGATAACGATCGCCGCGGTCACAGACAATGGCGACGATAACGGCGTTCTCCACCTCAGCACTCAGGCGCAACGCCGCCGCAACCGAGCCGCCGGAAGAAACTCCGCAGAAGATGCCTTCCTCGCGTGCCAATCGGCGCATGGTCACTTCAGCTTCGGTTTGCCCCATATCAATCACCCGGTCGACCCGGGTCTCATCAAAAATGGTAGGCAAATACTCTTTTGACCAACGCCGGATACCCGGAATGGAAGCGCCCTCGATTGGCTGCAAACCGACAATTTGAACCGAAGAGTTTTGTTCTTTGAGGTAACGCGAGGTACCCATAATGGTGCCAGTGGTACCCATGGAGCTGACAAAGTGCGTGATGCTACCGGCAGTATCACGCCAGATTTCCGGCCCGGTGCCGTGATAATGCGCTTCGGGATTATCCTGATTACCGAACTGGTCCAGTACTTTACCCTGCCCTTCGGCCTGCATTTGCAACGCCAGATCACGCGCGCCTTCCATGCCTTGCTTTTGGGTCACCTCAATCAACTGCGCACCATAGGCAGTCATCGCTGACTTGCGTTCGGCGCTCATGTTATCGGGCATGATCAGCACCATGCGATAACCCTTCATCGCCGCGACCATTGCCAAGGCAATACCGGTATTGCCGGAAGTCGCTTCAATCAAGGTATCGCCGGGCTGGATATCACCGCGTCGCTCCGCGCGCTCGATCATCGATAACGCGGGCCTGTCCTTTACCGAGCCAGCGGGGTTATTCCCCTCCAGCTTGACCAGAATGGTGTTACTAGTAGTGCCCGGCAAGCGTTGCAGGCGCACCATAGGAGTATTACCGATGCACTCGGCAATAGTGGGATATTCAATCGTCATTGTTCATCCTGGGAGCCTGGGCAAAGGAGCAAATCGGTTGCCGAAGCTGCGCTTTCTATTCAGTCCGCCTATGATACCGGCAACGGCGTAGCGGATATACACAATGAACGAGATCGGCATCAAGACCCGAATCCTGCTGATGACGCTGGTGCCTTGCGGCCTGTTGGCTCTGGTGCTGGGCGGTTACTTCAGCTGGCAGCAATTGCAGGATCTGGAGCAGCAACTGTTGGAGCGCGGCCAGATGACCGCAGAACACCTGCAAGGGCCAGCAACCGAAGCCTTGCTTGCAGGGCAGACAGAGCGTCTGCGCGGCTCGCTGGGCCGCGCCCTGAATTATCAGGATGTGCGTGCCATTGCCTTATACGACAGCCAGCGAAACGTGCTTGAACGTAGCGGCCCGCAAATGCATCCAACTGAACGCACCCTGCCGGAAACCAGCTTGGCGGCGGGCACCGGCCTGCAGATTCAGGCAAGCAAGCAAAGCACTCGCTTTACCCTGCCGCTACTCGCCAGCCCAAGCCTGCTGGAAAAATCCGACCGCTCGGATATTGAAGCCGACGCCCTACTGGGCTGGTTAGAGGTAGAACTCAGCCACGGCAACACCCTCCTACGCAGCTATCAGAGTTTGCTAACAACGCTCGTGCTCATTCTTATCGGCTTGGTCGTCACCGGCCTACTGGTGAGCACTATGGGACGTCGCATCATCGGCCCCATCGGGCAAATAAACCAAGCCATCGCCCGCATCAGCAAAGGCCAGCTGGACGTTCGTTTGGCCGAGCAAGGTAGCCGCGAACTGGATGACTTGGCCAGCGGCATCAACACCATGACGCAAGCGTTACAGAGCGCTCAAGGTGAGCTGCAGCAGAACGTCGATCAAGCCACCGAGGATCTGCAGCAAACGCTGGAAACCATCGAAGTACAGAACATTGAGCTGGATATGGCGCGCAAGACGGCACAGGAAGCCAATCGCATAAAGTCCGAGTTCCTCGCCAATATGAGCCATGAACTGCGCACCCCCCTGAATGGCATCCTTGGCTTCAGCAATCTGTTGCAACGTACCGAGATGACGCCGCGGCAAGAGGAGTACCTCGGTACCATTACCAAATCCGCCGACAATTTGTTGGCCATCATCAATGAAATCCTCGACTTCTCGAAGATTGAGGCCGGCAAACTGGTGCTGGAGAACATGCCTTTTAACCTACGCGATCTGATTCAGGACACCCTGACCATGCTCGCCCCCGCTGCTCATCAGAAAGGTGTAGAACTGGTTAGCCTGATCTACCGTGACACGCCTCTGGGTCTCAGCGGCGATCCGCTGCGCCTAACGCAAATTCTCTCCAACCTGGTCAGCAATGCGATCAAGTTCACCCACGAAGGCTCGGTGTGCCTGCGTACCATGCTTGAGGACGAAGATGAAGATCAGGTCACGCTGCGCTTAAGCGTCACCGATACCGGCGTCGGGTTGACCAGCGCGCAGCAGAAGTCGCTGTTCAAAGCCTTCAGCCAGGTAGACAACTCGTTGTCGCGACAACCAGGGGGCACTGGCCTGGGGTTGGTTATTACCAAAAGACTCGTCGAGCAAATGCATGGCGATATCGGCCTCAACAGCGTAGTCAACGAGGGCTCCGAATTCTGGCTAACTATTCGGCTGAATAAATCCAACCTAGCCAGCGATGACCTCCCGATACACCCCTTAAAGGGCATCAAAGTTGCCATCTGCGAGCCACAACCGCTAAGCCAGCAGGCGCTGATTCACTGCCTACAGGACCTCGGACTGGAAATCAGTATTTTCCCCACGCTGCACGCCTTAAATAGCGCGCTGGAGAGTACCGGCGGCGAAGGAATTCGCATGGTGGTGCTCGGCAGCCCACCGGCTGGCACGCCGCTCTCGCCAATTCTTGCCTGCATGCGCGACTGGGCCGACAACGGACGTTGCAAAAGCATTCTGATGGCCAGCACTACAGAGCAGACACAGCAACTGGATAGCCTACCCAGCGGCCACTGCGCGGTACTATCCAAGCCTTTGTGCACCCGCAAGCTGTTCCGCGCGGCCACTCACCTGCTGCAGCCCCGGATTACGTTGGCAATAGAGGCCGACAACAGCGAGGAACGGCGGCAGCATCCTGATTCAGTCAGCGTACTTTGCGTAGATGACAACGAAGCCAATCTCAAATTGGTAGAAACTTTTTTACGCGAGATGGGCGCCAGGGTGCTCTGTGTTAGCAGTGGCGAAAAGGCGCTTGAAGTGCTGACAGATCAGCGCTTTGACCTGATTTTTATGGACGTGCAGATGCCAGGGATGGACGGCCGCCAAACCACACAAAAAATTCGGCGACTTGAAGAGCTCAGTGGGCAAAGCAGCGTTCCGATTATCGCGCTGACCGCACACGCGTTGGCTGAGGAACGTCGGCGACTGCTTAAAAGCGGTATGAACGACTATCTGAGCAAACCTATCAGCCCCGAACAACTGCGCGAATGCATCCGGAAATGGACTGAACAGCCTGACCAGCAAGGGCCATACACGCCCGTGCAGGCGGTTCGGGCGCCCTTGGTCTTCGACCCTGCCGAAAGCCTGCGTCTGGCGGCCGGCAAACAGGATTTGGCCCGTGAAATGTTGGACATGCTGTTGCTCAGCCTGCCGACCGAACGAACCCGTATTGCACAGGCAGCAGAAAGCCGCGATCAGGAGGAGTTGCTGGAAGCGGTGCACAAGCTGCATGGCGCCACTCGCTATTGCGGCGTACCTGAACTACGCCAATGCTGCCTACGCGCGGAAACCAGGCTGAAGCAAGGGGATGACACCACAGCCGAGATTGCGCGGTTGATGACGGCTATAGAACACTTACTGGAAACGGTTTCAGTCGAGTGACCAGACCACAAAAGCCAATGCCTGCTCGCGCTCATCACTGAGCGACAGCAGCATACGGCCGCCACCTCCCTGCTGAAGACGCTGCGCTGCAACGCCGCTCAATTGCACTAGCGGCGCGCCAGCTGCATCGTTATCGATCTGCATATGCTGCCATGACAGGCCGCCAGCTAATCCGGTGCCCAGCGCCTTGAGGATCGCCTCCTTGGCGGCAAAGCGCTTTGCCAGAAAGCGCGCCGGCTGGCGGTGCGTGGCAAAGCGTTGAAATTCCGCCACGGTCAGAATGCGTTTGGCAAAACGCTCGCCTTGGCGCTCAAGCACCGCTTCAATACGCGACACCAGAACCAAATCGGTACCAATACCGCGAATCATGAACGGCCGGCAGCGCCAAGAATCAGCGCGCGCATATCCTGCACCGCACCGACCAGGCCTGAGAAAAGGGCGCGCGCAATGATCGCGTGGCCGATGTTCAGTTCGTTGATACCCGGTATCGCCGCAATAGGCTCCACGTTGTGGTAGTGCAAGCCGTGACCTGCATTCACCACCAAACCCAACTTGCGCGCGTAGGTAACTGCAACCTGAATGCGCTTAAGCGCATCTTGCTGCTCAGCACCTTCGGTATCTGCATAATGGCCCGTGTGCAGTTCAATGACCGGAGCACCAACCCGCTTGGCCGCTTCGATCTGACGGGCGTCGGGGTCAATAAATAACGACACTTCCGAGCCAGCGCCGGACAAACGCTCAACCGCTGACTGCACTCGCGCTTCGTTACCGCAGACATCCAGCCCACCTTCGGTAGTCAGCTCCTCCCGGCGCTCGGGCACCAAACACACATGCGCTGGCCGCAGCTTTATAGCGAAAGCGATCATCTCGTCAGTGACCGCCATCTCGAAGTTCATCCGCGTTTGCAGTACTTCTGCCAGCAACAGCACATCGCGTTCCTGGATATGCCGGCGGTCTTCGCGTAGGTGCACAGTAATACCGTCGGCGCCAGCCTGCTCTGCCTCAATGGCAGCTTGGACCGGGTCGGGGTAGCGGGTGCCTCGGGCCTGACGCAAGGTAGCAATGTGATCGATATTTACCCCGAGCAACACACGACTGTTTTGACTCATGCTGGATATCTCCTGTCACCGATGGTGATCAACCACCACCAAGAAAATTAAGGTTTAGCGGCAAACAGCTGACGACTCATCAACGGGCGATCACCAAGGTGAACTGCCAGCGCCTTGCGCATTAATCGCTTAGCCGTATGCAGCGCTGCTGGATGCTGCCAGTCACCGCTCGACATGGCCAGCAAGCCTGCACCCGGCAATAAACCCGGCTGCTGGCTCTCAGTGCGCTGTAAACCCTGCTCTGCATCCCAAAGATAGAGTGCCGCGCAAGACAGGGGTTCACCCAGCGCATCTGTCTGCAAGCTGAAGCCATAGCCCAATAGACTCAGCAACTGCCATTCGAACTCACGCAGCACGGGCTCCACCGCTCGTTCAGCCGCCAGTTGTTCCAACGCAGTTTGATAAGCAGCAAATAAAAGGGTTTGGGGGTCACCACCGGACAAGAGACGTACCAGCAGCTCATTGAGATAGAGCCCACTGAACAGGGCTTCTCCCTGCAGCCTCACGTGGCCGCCTGCCACCTCGGCCTGCCGCAACGTTTTGAGATCACCTCGCCCATACAAGCTCAACAGCAGGGGCGTAAACGGTTGCGGCTTGATGCCCTTGCCGCGCTTGGCACCGCGCCACACTACGCGCTGCATACCTTCGCGTAGCGTCAGCAAATCAACCAGTGCGCTGCTGTCGCGGTAAGGGCGGCTGTGCAAAACGTAGGCCGGCTGCAGATCGAATGACATGGCGTCGGCGCCGAATCAGGCGTCGAAACGATAGCCCAACGAGCTCAGCGCGCGCTCATCATCCGACCAGCCGCGACGAACCTTGACCCACAGATGCAGCATTACTTTACTGCCGAACAACTTCTGCATATCCAGGCGCGCCTCTTGACCAATCTTCTTCAAACGCTCACCGCTGTCGCCAATGATGATCTTCTTCTGGCCATCGCGTTCAACCAAAATCAACGCGTGAATGTGCAGTATCTTGCCTTCCTGCTTGAACTGCTCAATCTCGACCGCAACCTGGTACGGAATTTCAGCGCCTAACTGACGCATGACCTTCTCGCGCACCAGCTCTGCGGCGAGAAAACGCGAGCTACGATCGGTCAACTGATCTTCCGGGAAAATGTGTTCACTTTCCGGCAGGCGTTCAGCAATCAGCTTTTCCAGAACGTCGATATTGCGACCATGCAATGCAGAAACCGGCACTACCTCGGCATTCGGTAATTGGCTAGCAAGCCATTCCAAATGCGGCAGGATGTCGCTTTTGTCATCCATGCGGTCAACTTTGTTGACCACCAACAAGATGGGGCAAGTGACATACTGCACCCGATCAAAGACCATCTGGTCCTCGTCTGTCCAGCGCGTACGATCCACCACAAAGAGCACCACATCCACATCACGCAGCGCTTGGCTGGCACTCTTATTCATGAAGCGGTTGAGAGCCCTCTCATTCTCTTTGTGCAAACCGGGTGTATCCACATAGATCGCCTGCACCGCATCCTCGGTTTTGATACCCAGCATGGTGTGGCGCGTGGTTTGCGGCTTGCGAGAGGTAATCGCCAGTTTCTGACCCAGGATATGGTTCAACAAGGTCGACTTGCCGACGTTGGGACGGCCTACAATGGCAACATAACCACAACGGCTAGCGACTTCAGTCATCTGCTTTCTCCACGCCCAAGGCAATTAGGGCTAGTTGGGCCGCCCGTTGTTCGGCCAATCTTCGGCTGTTGCCATCACCAAAGGTGGGCTCCGCCAGTAGGTCGACCTTACAATCCACTTTAAAAGTACGGCAGTGGGCTTCACCACTACTCTCGATCACCTCATAACGAGGCAATTCGCATTGCCGCGACTGCAGAAACTCCTGCAGCCGGGTTTTCGGATCTTTGTTGTTATCCACCAACGTCAAGGTGGAAATATGCGCGGTCAGCCAGTGCAGCACGCGCTCACGCGCGGCCTCCATACCAGTATCAAGGTAAATTGCACCGATAATGGCTTCAGTGGCATCAGCGAGGATGGATTCGCGACGAAAGCCGCCGCTTTTAAGCTCGCCCGAGCCAAGGCGGAGGTACTCGCCCAGCTCAAAGCCAATAGCCAGCTCGGCCAAGGTAACCCCCTTGACCAAGCGCGCGCGCAGCCGAGAAAGCTGCCCTTCACGCGCTTGTGGAAAGTGTTGAAAGAGCATATCGGCAGCCACGAAATTCAGTATTGAATCGCCGAGAAACTCCAGTCTTTCGTTATTTCGGCCACCGAGACTGCGGTGAGTCAAGGCCAGTACCAGCAGGTCCTGATCCTTGAATTGATAGCCTATCTTACGTTCAAGTCGGTCTAGCTTATCGGTCACTTTAAGGGTCTAACAATATGGGTTTCATCAAAATGAACCAGCAAGTCCACTGTATTGAACATAGGCGCACGCTGTTCGTATTTGATTACCACGGTGTAGGCATCATTGCCGCTGGCGGTGACCTTGATTGCTTCTTTAGCATCAATGTCACGGATGCTGTTGATCTGCATGCCCTTATCGATCAAGGAGTTAAGATCGCGCAAAGAACGAATTTTGACACTCGGATCTTCATTGATCGAAGTGACAATATTGCGTAGTGCAAAATGGTCCATGTAAATCGGAACCAGCTTCATCGCGATGACCAGCGCAAATATCAGCAGCGCAATAACTGCCAACCAGCCAAAAAACGATGCCCCTTTCTGAGAGTGGCGCATAATAACCTCGTACGTCCGTTGTTGATGTTATGTTGACAACTGCCACCCGATCTTTAGTGGATCAAGGCTACACTGGAAAAACTCGGCAGATTGCTCAGCTTGGGTTCCGGCCAGTGCATCCAAACTGCAAAGGCCTTACCCACAATATAGTTGTCCGGGACCATTCCCCACAACTCTCTGGGCATATCGTCGGCGTGCCAATAACGACTGTCGTTTGAATTGTCGCGATTGTCACCCATCATGAAGTAGTGCCCTGCGGGCACCGTCCACTCTTTTTCCGGCGGCGTTTGCGACAACTGCTTCTGACGAATCATATGACTGGCTTCACCCAGTTGCTCACGATATATAGCCGCATTCGCCAAAGCCTGCAACGGGTGGCCCGCCGGCACTTCATCATCAGAGATGATATCAACCAACTCGTGCTCAACCTTTTTACCGTTCACGTAAAGTTGTTTATCCGCATAGCGGATATGATCGCCTGGCAAACCCACGACTCGCTTGATGTAGTTGATAGTCGGATCGTTAGGGTAACGAAAGACCATAACATCGCCACGCTGCGGGTCACCAATAGGGATAACCTTGACGTCGGCAACCGGCAAGCGAATGCCATAAGCAAACTTGTTAACCAGAATGAAGTCACCTACTTGCAAGGTAGGCTTCATTGAACCAGAAGGGATTTGGAAAGGCTCGACCAGAAAAGAGCGCAGTACCAGAACGACGGCCAATACCGGGAAAAAGGACTTGCCGTACTCAACTAGCAGCGGCTCCTTGTTCAGTTTCTCAACGGTTTGCGGGTCTCCCACATCGACCTGAGACTCGTAATTAGCGATCGCACGACGGCGACGCGGAGCAAGAAACAACAAATCGATCAAAGCAAGAAAACCGCTGATAGCGACGGCCAGAACCAGCACCAGCGGGAAATTGATATGCATCATCGTGTACGCTTAACGCCCCTAGTTGTCTACCTTGAGCACCGCGAGGAAGGCATCCTGCGGAATTTCTACGTTACCTACCTGCTTCATGCGTTTCTTACCGGCCTTCTGCTTTTCAAGCAGCTTTTTCTTGCGGCTGGCATCACCACCATAGCATTTGGCAATTACGTTCTTGCGCAGTGCTTTGACCGTTGAGCGCGCCACAATCTGGCCACCCATCGCCGCTTGAATAGCCACATCGAACATCTGCCGAGGAATCAGTTCGCGCATTTTCTCAACCAGCTGACGACCTTTAGAGGCCGCCGCCTCACGGTGCACGATCAACGCCAAGGCGTCGACCTTTTCACCATTAATCATCACATCCAGACGCACCAAATTGGCCGACTGAAAACGGTCAAAGCTATAATCAAGTGAGGCATAACCACGGCTAACCGACTTAAGGCGGTCGAAGAAATCAAGTACCACCTCATTCATCGGCAGATCATAGATAACCTGAACCTGGGTGCCGAGAAATATCATGTCGTGCTGCACGCCGCGCTTATCGATACACAGGGTAATAACGCTGCCGAGATGATCCTGTGGCACCAGAATATTAGCCCGCACGATAGGCTCGCGCATCTCTTGAATCATAGATGGATCCGGCAAGTGCGAGGGGTTATCAACGTAGATAAGCCCACCGTCCTTTTTCAGCACCTCGAACACAACCGTTGGCGCCGTTGTAATCAGATCAAGATCATACTCACGCTCCAGCCGCTCTTGAATAATCTCCATATGCAGCATGCCAAGGAAGCCAATGCGGAAACCAAAACCGAGTGCTTCCGAGCTTTCCGGCTCAAACTGCAACGCAGCATCGTTCAGCGTCAGCTTTTGCAGTGCCTCACGGAAATCTTCGAAATCGTCCGAGCTGACCGGGAACAAACCAGCGTAAACCTGCGGTTTGACCTTTTTAAAGCCCGGCAGCATGTCGACGTCAGGGGTGGCAGCAAGCGTCAGAGTATCGCCCACTGGAGCGCCGTGAATATCCTTGATGCCAGCAATGATGAAGCCCACTTCGCCGGCCTTCAGATCCGCGGTTTCAGAGTGCTTGGGGTTGAATACACCAACGCTGTCGACTTGATGCAGTTTGCCGGTGGACTTCACCAACACTTTGTCACCCTTCTTGATGCGGCCATGCTTAACCCGGACCAAGGACACGACGCCAAGATAGTTGTCGAACCAGGAGTCGATAATCAACGCTTGTAGCGGTGCTTGAATCTCGCCTTCGGGTGCAGGAATAGCCTTGATCAGCGCTTCGAGCACGTCCTCTACGCCGATACCGCTCTTGGCGCTGCACGACACCGCATCAGTAGCATCAATACCAATCACACTTTCGATCTCGGCCTTCACGCGCTCTGGCTCAGCCTGCGGCAGGTCGATCTTATTTAGCACCGGCATGACCTCTAGGCCCTGCTCGATCGCGGTATAGCAGTTCGCCACTGACTGCGCTTCAACACCTTGCGCCGCATCGACAACCAACAACGCCCCTTCACAAGCCGCCAAAGATCGGCTGACTTCGTAGTGAAAATCGACGTGACCAGGAGTGTCAATAAAGTTCAGCTGATACGTTTTGCCGTCTTTAGCTGTGTAATAAAGCGTAACGCTGTGCGCCTTAATGGTAATACCGCGCTCACGTTCCAGATCCATTGAATCCAGTACCTGAGCCTCCATTTCACGCTCGCTCAAGCCACCACAAATCTGGATAAATCGATCAGCCAGGGTCGATTTTCCGTGGTCGATATGGGCAATGATGGAAAAATTACGTATTAAGCTCAGGTCACTCACAGCGCGGATCATCCAGACGTAGTTGCCAGATATGGCGAAGGGCGGGGCAAAAATCCCCCGAAAACAGCCGGCGAGTGTACCTGATTACAGAAGGCGGTGCTATCACAGCGCTAGCCGCTGGCAGACGCAAAAAGCGCCGCCCAGCGGATACTGCGACAGCCCAAATTACTCGGACAAGCGGAAGGTAATGTAGCTGGCACGACCCTGGCGGATCACCCGCATGGATACCGAACGGTTGCTCGGCAATTCCTTGGCAATACTTTCGAAGCTGGCAACTGAGTCGACCGATTGGTTATCCAAGTTGGTGATAATATCGCCCGCACGCAAACCGACCATCGCACCCGGCCCTTTGGTTACCTCTCGTACGACAACGCCCGTGTGAATATCCAGATTTTTCTTCTGCTCGGCGCTGAGCTCGACCACACTGACGCCCAAGCGGTTATCCGTCTTGGATGGCGCCTGTGACTCGGCATCATCCAAGGCTGCGATATTATCGTCTTCAGGCAGACTACCGATCGTCATGGTCAAGGTTTTGCGTGATTTGTCGCGCATCACAACCATGCTTGCGTCACTGCCCGGGCGAACACGGCCAACGGCGTGTGGCAGGTCGGATGAGCGGTTAATTTCCTGGCCGTTGAACGCCATGATCACGTCACCCACTTTCAACCCCCCTTTGTCGGCAGGGCCGCCAGGCATGATTTGCGCAACCAACGCACCAGCAGGCTTAGGCAGCTCAAACGACTCGGCAAGATCCTTGTTGATCTCCTGAATCACTACACCCAACCAGCCGCGCTGTACGCTACCCGTTGCCTTGAGCTGCTCGACTACATCCATCGCCACATCCATGGGAATAGCAAAGGAAAGCCCCATAAACCCGCCTGAACGGGTGAATATCTGTGAGTTAATACCCACCACTTCACCGTCAAGATTGAACAGCGGGCCGCCCGAGTTACCGGGGTTGATTGCTACATCAGTCTGAATAAAAGGGACATAATTTTCGTTAGGCAGGCTGCGCCCTTTCGCACTCACAATACCCTGAGTTACCGAATAGTCGAAACCGAACGGAGAGCCAATCGCCAGCACCCACTCGCCGGGTTTGAGGTCGGCAGACTTGCCTATTTTGACCACCGGCAAATCATCGCCAGCATCAATTTTCAATAACGCCAAATCAGAGCGCGGATCAGCGCCAACCAGCTTGGCTTCCATTTCCCGGCGATCAGACAAGCGCACGTAAATTTCATCCGCATCCGCGATGACATGATTATTGGTCAGCACATAACCATCTTTAGAGATAATAAAGCCCGAGCCGAGTGATTGCGGCGCCTGATGCTCACGAGGTGAAGGTGACTGAGGAAAGCTGCGCTCAAAGAACTCGCGAAACAAAGGCGGCATACCTTCCATATCAGGCATGCTTTGCACTCCGCCGGCCGGAGTGGCCGAGGGGTTCTGCTTGGTGCTGATATTAACAATAGCGGGAGAAGCCTCCTCTACCAACTCGGTAAAGTCTGGTAAATCCACCGCCAAAACCAGTGATTGCCATCCCAGTAGAACGGCACCTGCAGTAGCTGCTACCCAACGTCGTGCTGACAACATATGCGTTTTTTCTCCTGATGAAAAATCGAGAAAACCTAAAGCCTTACCAGTCTTCTTGGTGTGCTGACACCAGCACCACCGAAGGGCTAGCGCGGGCAATAACTTGAGGATGCAACTGCGGATCCTGCTGTACCTTACGGTCGTGCCAACGCACTACTGCAAAGCCTGCAAGCAAACCTACCGCCGCAAGCAAAATCATCATTGGTTCTGAGCAACCTAAGGCTTGCGCTGTGAGCGCAGCAGTAAACAAACCAACCAACGGTACCAAATAAGCCCACATGGCGCTGCGCACCACGGCATTCTCGGGCACGCCGATAATCACCTCTTCGCCTATCTGCCAAGTTTGTTCGGTCAATGCCCGAACAAATCCCTGGGACGAACGTGTGCCTAGTTTCTGTAGTAACGCGTGCCCACAACCGGCCTTAGCCTGGCAACTGCCGCAGGTACTGGAACGAATAGTCGTTACCCAGACCGCGCCCGATTCCATACTGAGAACCCGGCCACGCTCCTCAATCACTGCACAGACTCCGCCGGCTGGGCAAAGGAGGCCGCGATACGTTCAGCTGCTGCGGGTGGAATTTCACCCACCACAGTAGCCAAAAACGCGCCATCTTTAGCCTTAAGTTTGCGACTTACTGCAACAGTAGGCCCAAGCTGGGCACGCAAATCGTCCGCTAGCCGTTCTTCGCCAAGCGGTTCGACGAAAACAGTGAACCGCGCCATGCCATCCGTGTAAACACGACTGGATACGGGCTCTTCATCAACAGAGAAAGCACGAACATCTTGCTCTCCTCCGGTGAAACCCGGTGGTAGCCAGCCAGGCTCCCAACTTTCGCCGTTGCTGTTTTCTTGGCTTTTCAGGGTAACGTCAACTTGCAAGCAACCGGAGCCGGGTGCCACGCTTGAGTCAGGGATATCTTTGTAGGAAAGGTCGGTAAACTGAAAGCGCTCTAACAACGTGGCGCGTTCGTTAATTACCAACGACTTGAGCAAGAGGCCAGTATCACTGTCGAGATACAACTCATAGGCGTAGCGATATTCGTCACGCGGTATAATTGCCACGACGGTGGCCGCACGTCCAGCAACACGTGTTGTGCCAAGGAGTTCGAGGGAATACCACTGTTCAAGCAATTCGGGATCTTGCGCAGGTTGCGAAGAAGCGTCCCAGATCGGGCCTGCGGAATAAGAACTAGCGCACTGTACGTGCCCATCACGGCGCACCCACTCATGGGGTTCGCCATCAGCCTGTAGCAGCCTTTCGGTAACCACATTATTGGCTGTTTGGTGCCACACCTGATGAGTAGAAAAACTACCGGAGCGCTCGTAAACGAACGCTCCTTTATAGCTCACTTGGCTGCCGGCTTCTGACATTCGCTGCAGCCAGCTTCCGGCGTCATTCGCCAGTGCCGCCGGCGAGACCAGAAGGGCTGCGATGTAACAGCAGCCCAAAGTGCGCTTTGCTATCACAACTATCGTCCTTCTATGCTGGCCGCACGTGCGTAAGGAACCAGCTGAGGCGATGAAAACTGCGCACTGTTTTCGGCGTGCTCGCGAAGATAGCGACCAATACGCTGCTCATGCCAAGCGGAAGGTGCTTGCGCAGACGATATAGGCTCAGCACTCACGCCTGGCTGTTGTGAGTAACCAGCCAACACAGCACCGGAATGAGCAGCACTGCCCGTCGCGGCAAAACTGGGAGCGACAACAGACTCAGTCGCAGCCAAGGTTTGCTGCTGTGGCACATCGCCTTGGTTAACCATGCGAACGCCAACCAACACAGCCATGGTTACCGATGCAGCAACGGCAACTCGTGTCATGTTGCGCCACAAGCCAGAGCGCACTGGCGCAGCTGATTCAGCTTGCATTTGCAGCTCAGGCTCATCGCGCAGAGCGGCAGCTATGCCGGCAGTTAAATCTACCGAGCTACCCACTGAAGGCTGCCAATGCTCTTTATGCAGCACAGAGCGCGCCATCTGATAGCGCCCCCAAGTGCCACGTAGAGCGGAATCCTGAGCAGTGGCCTGCAGAACACGGCGCACTTCCAGATCGTCAGCCTCGTTATCCATGAGGGCGGAAAGAGACTCCTGCAAGATTTCGCTTCTCATCGCTGTACCTCTGCTAATGGCCCAAGGGGCTCGCTGCGTTACGCTGCTGAATACCCATCAATCTTCCAATAAGGGCTTCAGTGCTTTATCTATTGCTTCTCGAGCCCTAAAAATCCGGGACCTTACGGTACCGACTGGGCAAGACATCACATTGGCAATATCTTCGTAGCTCAAACCTTCAAATTCCCGCAAGGTCAAAGCCGTTCTTAAATCATCCGGCAATTGTAAGAGTGTGCGATTGACTACTTGTTCAATCTCATTGCACAACATCTCGCGTTCTGGCGAATGAATATCCTTGAGAATGCTGTCACCCTCATAGAACTCTGCTTCATCCGCTGCTATGTCGGAATCCGGCGGACGCCGATTGCGCGCCACCAAATAATTCTTGGCCGTATTGATCGCAATACGGTACAGCCAAGTGTAAAACGCGCTATCGCCGCGAAAATTCGGCAATGCTCGGTAAGCTTTGATAAACGCTTCCTGAGCAACATCCTGAGCCTCGTGCGTGTCATGCACAAAGCGCGTGACCAAGGCCAGAATTTTATGCTGATACTTCAATACCAGCAGATCAAAAGCTCGTTTATCACCTTTCTGAACACGTTCGACCAACTGCTGGTCGCTCTGCTCAGTCATGTCGTCGCCCCGGTAATTCACAGGGCAACCCGACTACGTTGCTATGGTAGACCCAAGATGTAACCAAAAGTTCTCCCCTCACTCAGGCACGAAAATAGGAGCCGGCTTGCTGCAAAAAGTTCCGCCATGATATGCAAATAGCCATCATTGAGCTAGAACCAGGCCGGCAGACCGCGATGAGACTGGCGGCAGGCAGTATTGTGAGGCAGACAGCTTCTATATACTAGGTCGTCGTGACCGCGCATTTTGCGCCCGCCAATGGCAAGACGAGAGATTATGACGCAGCAACAGGAATATGACGTACTGGTGATTGGTAGCGGCGCTGCCGGTCTCACGCTTGCTCTACATCTGGCCAGCAACCTAAGGGTGGCGGTGCTCAGCAAGGGTCAATTATCAGAAGGCTCTACTTTCTGGGCTCAAGGCGGAGTGGCCGCGGTGCTGGATGACAGCGACACCGTAGACGCTCACGTACAAGACACCCTGATTGCCGGCGGTGGGCTTTGCCACGAAGACGCAGTAAGGCAAATAGTCGGTGACAGTCGCGACGCTATTGGCTGGCTGGTTGAACAAGGCGTACCATTCACCCGCGAGCGACGCGAGGATGGCAGCGAGGCAGATGATTTTCACCTTACCCGTGAAGGCGGCCACAGCCACAGGCGCATCATCCACGCGGCTGACGCCACTGGTGCCGCTATTTTCAACACGCTGCTAAAACGCGCCGAAGCCCACAGCAATATCGAGCTGCTGGACAATCGCGTCGCGGTCGACCTAATCACTACGCAGAAGCTGGGACGCCCCGGTAACCGATGCCTTGGCGCCTATATCCTCAACCGCTCCAACGGTCATGTGGAAACAGTCGCTGCGCGCTTTACCGTGCTGGCCACCGGCGGCGCCAGCAAGGTTTATCTCTACACCAGCAATCCAGACAGCGCCTCAGGCGACGGTATCGCCATGGCATGGCGAGCCGGCTGCAGGGTGGCCAATATGGAATTCAATCAATTCCACCCAACTTGCCTATATCACCCTAAAGCCAAAAGCTTTCTGGTCACCGAGGCCCTGCGCGGTGAGGGCGCGCTGCTCAAGCTCCCCAACGGGGAGCGCTTTATGCCGCGCTTTGATGAGCGCGCCGAGCTGGCGCCGCGCGATATTGTGGCGCGCGCTATAGACCACGAAATGAAACGCCTGGGCCTTGACTGCGTGTACCTCGACATCACTCACAAGCCCGCAGACTTCATTCGCAGCCACTTCCCGACAGTGCATGAGCGCTGCCTGGCGTTCGGCATCGACATTACCCGCGAACCCATTCCGGTAGTACCTGCCGCGCACTACACCTGCGGCGGCGTGATGGTTGAGCCCAACGGGCGCACCGACGTACAACAACTCTATGCCATCGGAGAAACCAGTTTCACCGGGCTGCATGGCGCCAACCGCATGGCCAGCAATTCGCTGTTGGAGTGCATTGTTTATGGCCGTTCTGCCAGCAAAGATATCCTCGCGCAGCTTGATCAAGTGGATATGCCACATGATTTGCCGCACTGGGATGAAAGCCAGGTAACCGACTCCGACGAGGACGTCATCATCTCGCACAACTGGGATGAGCTACGCCGCTTTATGTGGGATTACGTAGGCATAGTGCGCACGTCAAAGCGTTTGCAGCGCGCCAAGCACCGAGTGGATATGTTGCGCGGGGAAATTCACGAGTTCTACAGCAATTACCGCGTCAGTCGAGATCTCTTGGAGTTAAGAAACCTGGCGCAAGTGGCCGACCTGATCATCCAATCGGCCATGCAGCGCCAGGAAAGCCGCGGGCTACACTACACCCTGGACTACCCAGGCCAACTGGACGAAGCGCTGGATACTATTCTACAACCGCCCAGCGCTGCCGACTAAAGCGTAAGCGCAAACGCAAGCGACGCAGGCTCTCTTCCGACGCCGCGTCGCTGGCCAACACCACCAATACGGCGCGCCAGCGGCCCTGCTCACGCAACCGCACCACTGTGAGCAGGGCACTAACATAGGTATCTGCCAGCAATTGCGCCGCAGCCTCCGAGCCATCACGGCGCAAAATATGCCATCCATCACTATCAAACCGCAGCCCGGTCACCGAATGCGGGTGCTGGAGGCTAATCTGCCGCGGCCAAATCCAGAGCGCATAACTGCACACCAGCAAAACACACAAAATGCGTGGCAACAGGCTGAGCGCACTCTGGTATACCGCCAGGCAAGCCAACAAACTGCTGGCGAGCAATAACACGGCTAACCAACGCGATGGCTGGCGAGACATAACGAGATAATCAGTTTGGCTGTACACGATCCAATATCATCCTCACGATGCGCTTCAAACCAGGGTCATCGGGCTCGTTACGTTGCATGAACCAGCCGAACATGTCTTGGTCTTCTGATTCCAGCAACAATCGATAGAGCTCTTTGTCAGCGGCTTCCAGCGTTGGATAGGCCTCTTGTAAAAAAGGTATCAACAACACATCAAGCTCCAGCATGCCGCGACGGCTATGCCAGTATAAACGCTTCACTTCTATATCGGCCGACATCGGCAACTCCACACTAAGGATTGAACTGCAGTACAAAAACCGCATTATAACGGCACCGGCGCCTGACAAGCACCCAGCATAGCCCCTATGATGTATCAACAACCCCAAAGGGAACAATCTTCGGCATGACTGCACTCTCCACTATCGCCACCGAGCTAAGCCAGCGCTTTGGCAACACCGACTCCGAGAACACTGGCACCAGCCTCTGCTGGCTGACGCATGAAGGGGTAATCGCGGTGGATGGCCAGGACGCCGAGCGTTTTCTGCAAGGCCAGTTGACCTGCGATGCAGCAAAGCTTGCGCCGGATCAGAGCACGCTTGGCGCACGCTGCAACCCTAAGGGGCGTATGCAGTCCAGCTTTCGACTTCAGCGCACAGACTCCGGTTTCTTGCTCAGCATGGCGCGCGAACTGATAGCACCGCAGCTGGCAGACCTCGGCAAATACGCGGCGTTTTTCAAGACCGCCCTGAGCGACCAATCTGATCACTGGATCCGTCTTGGGTTGTGGGGAGAAGCTATAGAGCAAACCCTTGCCGCCGCTGCATTGCAGCTACCAGCTGAAGCCAATCAGCTCAGCGTACAAACTCGCGCGCGCGTACTACGTCTGTCCGATGGGGCCTGTGAAATCTGGTTAAGCGCAGAAAACGCACTGGAGATCACAGATCAATTGCTGCGGCACAGCAATGCAGATAGCACAAATCACTGGCTGCTCAGGCAGATCCAGGCTGGCATCGGCCAAGTGACCGGACCCACCCTAGAGCTTTTTATCCCGCAGATGCTGAACATGCAGCAACTGGGCGGCGTGAGCTTTAAGAAAGGCTGTTACACCGGGCAGGAAATCGTTGCGCGCATGCAATACCTCGGCAAGCTCAAACGCCGCATGTATCGGTTGCTGATGGCAGGCGACGTACCGCCCGATGCAGGAACACCCATCATCAATGGCGACAGCGGAAAAACAGTAGGCGAAGTCGTGATTTCAGCCAAGGGACGCCAGCGAGTAGAAATGCTGGCTGTTTTGCAGAAAGATGCGGCACAATCGGTCACATTGAGCGCAGGAGATAGCCAAGGGCCACTAGTAACGCTCGGCGACCTGCCCTACGAATCAGAACTCACAGCCAACGAAGAGGCTGCGCAGTAGCAATCACTAAAGGACTACCCATGACAGATCTGGCACAACGTGTACAAGAAGAACTGATCCAGGCGATAGAAAAAGACCAGCTGGTGCTGCCTACCCTGCCTGAAGTGGCCTTACGTGTACGCGAGGCTGCGGAAGACCCGAATGTCAGCATTCCTCACCTAGTCAAAGAGATCAGTAACGATGCAGCCCTCAGCGCGCGCTTGATCAAGGTAGTCAACAGTCCGCTACTGCGCAGCCGCCAGGAAATTACCGACCTGTCGATGGCCGTCAACCGCATGGGTATCACCTACACCGCCAACTTGGCCACTGGCCTGGCAATGGCACAGATGTTCCAAGCGACCTCCGACGTGATCGACCGCAAAATGCGTGAAGTCTGGAACCGCAGCACTGAGGTTGCCGGTATCAGCCATGTGTTGTGCCGTCATTACACGCGCCTTAAGCCAGATCAAGCCACCTTGGGCGGACTGGTACACCAAATCGGCGTTCTGCCAATTCTTAGTTACGCAGAAGAGAACAACCAATTACTGCGGGATTCATTCAGCCTGAACCTGGTAATCGAAAAAATTCACCCGATCCTCGGCGACCGCATTTTGCAGGCCTGGGACTTCCCTCAGCCGCTGCGCCATATTCCCACTGAGCATCTGGACTTCCAGCGCGACTCAAGCAGCGTGGACTACGCCGACGTCGTGCAAGTGGCCATGCTGCAGTCACTGGCTGGCAGCACGCATCCCTATGCGCAGATGGATTGGAGCGACATCGCCTCCTTCGCCAAGCTGGGTCTCAACTCAAGCGAAGAGCAGGAAGACGAAGATCTCTCCGCCGAGATGGAAGCCGCCATGCAGCTGCTGGGTTAAACAGCCGCTGCACTCGCCTTATTTTCCCGTCCATTGTGGCGGGCGTTTATTCAGAAAGGCATTAACACCTTCGCGGGTATCTTCCAGAGCAAAGAGATCAACAAAGCGCTCGCGCTCTTTCGGCAACATGCTGTTCATCGGTTGCTGCCGCGCACCCTGTATCAGCTCCTTGCTATAACGCACCGCTGCTGGGCTTTGGCGCCCTACCTGCGCTGCCAGGCGTAGCGCGACGCCCAATGCCTGCCCCTGCTCAACACACTCCTCAACCAAACCGATTCGCTCGGCACGCACGCCGTCAACCTGCTCACCACATAGAATCATGCGTTTGGCCCAGCCCTCACCTACCAGCCAAGCCAAGGCCTGGGTTCCGCCAGCACATGGCAGCAAGCCAACGCTGGTTTCAGGCAAACCCAACTGCGCCTGCCGCTCGACGATCCGAATATCACACGCCAAGGCGCACTCCAAACCACCGCCCAAGGCATAACCGTTGATCGCCGCGATGGATACCCCGGTAAAATCCCGTAGCGCCTCAAAAGCCTCACCGAACAAACGGGCCATATCTCGTGCGTGAGCAGGGTCGCCATCGGCAAACATATTCAGGTCTGCACCGGCGGAGAAAAATCGTTCGCCGCGCCCGGTGATGACCAATGCATAGATATCGCTGTCACGGGTCAGGTGCCTGACCAGCTCAGGCAAACCGTGCAAGGTGTCCGAATCCCAAGTATTGGCCGGTGGATTATCGATGGTCACCAACGCAGTGTGGCCCACCTTCTGTACAACCAACTTATCTGTGCGCGGGACCAGTGCAGTGTAGGGTTGCAATGCATGTTCCATAACACCTCCAGAGACAATCAGGGGGATTATTCGGCAGCGGGTAGACGCCAATCCACAGGCGACATGCCCTGCTCTACAAGATAGTCGTTTGCAGCGGAAAAGTGGCCATTACCGATAAAACCACGATGAGCTGACAAGGGGGAAGGATGTACCGACTTGAGAACGCAGTGACGTGTCTCGTCAATCTGCTGCCCTTTGCGCTGAGCATAGTTGCCCCAGAGCATGAAAACGCGATGACTATACTGCTGACTGACCACCTCAATTATCTTTGAGGTAAATACTTCCCAGCCTCGATTGGCATGCGCCCCAGCATTGGCTTGCTCCACGGTGAGCACCGCATTGAGCAACAACACACCTTGGCTGGCCCAGGATTGCAGGCAACCATGCTCCGCAATCGGCAGATCCAGATCGCGCTGCAATTCCTTGAAGATGTTTTTCAGCGACGGTGGCGGCCGCACACCTGGCGGCACCGAGAAGCTTAAGCCGTGCGCTTGACCATCACCGTGATAAGGGTCCTGGCCGATTATCACCACCTTGACCTGTTCCAGCGGTGTTGAGTTCAACGCATTAAAAATAAGCGGCCCCGGCGGATAAACGACTTTGCCGGCGGTTTTTTCAGCCTGCAAAAACGCCTTCAGAGACTGCATGTAGGGCTTGTAGAACTCGCCTTCCAGTGCCGCCAGCCAACCTGGCTCCAGCTCAATGCGTCGCTCAGCCATGGTTACTTGGCCGCCGGTACTGTCTGCTCAATACAACGCACAACACGGTCACGGCTGTCTTTGAGCACACCGGCAAGACCGTTCATGTGGCTGGCGTGCAACACCAAAATGCCGTCTACACATTCGGCTTCATGTTTGGCTGGATTGCTGCGTAACTGACCAGCCTCTTCCGAACCAACGGTGACCAAACGATAGTCTTCCAGCTCCATGCCTTCTTCAGGCTGGACAAAACTTAGATAACCATAAAGATGCAGTACCAGTACGGTAAAAATGACCGTACCAATCGCCGTCAAAATGAGCGGTAACTTACTTACTTCCTGGGACTCCGACATCAACAGCTCCAGTTATAGGATATTGGCGTAGTCAGCTTCGACTCGCTCCAGACTCAGGTTATTCAAGAACCCGGAAAAACACATCCAGGCACTCAACGCATTCAGATCGGCGAAGGGCGCGGGTAAGTAACGAGGTGGTACCACCAAGCCCTCCTCTACCAACTGATTCAAGGTGCGCATGTCTTCCAAGGTAGTCTTACCGCAGAACAGCAAAGGGATCTGCTGTAGCTTGCCCTTGCGTACGGCCAGCTGGATGTAGTTGTAGGTCAGGATAAAACCCTTGAGGTACACCAGATCCTTGGTGAACGGCAGGCCGCTGCTGCTGGAGCCGCGGAACACCCGACTGGCGTTGTTGTAGCCATCTTCGCGCGAGTAGCCTTCGTCACGATAGAACTGAAACACATCCATGAAGTCACCGCCGGTCTCGGCAATCTGGATTGCACGGGTACGGTCGGTCAGCTTGCGCAAGCGCGCCGGATAAGAGTTAAAGGTCAGCACTTCCATAAGAATGGCCAAGCCTTCTTGAGTCACCGTTGAAGACGGTGGCCCCTTGGCCAGGAAGGTGCAGATGGGTTGATGTTGACCATTCAGGCTGGTTGCAACGTGCACCATACCCTCGTGCACAGCAAGAATATTCAGATCACGTTGGTTGAATTTAGCATCGCTGCGAATTTTGATGTAATCCGCGCCAGCGGCGGCGTCGGCAACAATGCCGTCGGACTCAAACACTCGCACTGCCTGATCGTCCGGAAAGGCCTCGTTCATACGACCCTGCAGGATATCTACCGCGTCAGCCGCCGCAATGGTTTTGGGCTCGCGGGCGATGTCGGTACGAGCAATATTGCTCAACGACTCACTCAAAGCGATGCCCAAATCGGTCAGCGTGGGATCACCCGCATGAAAAGCATCTGAGGCTGCGCCATAGAGCTCCTGCGAAATCAAACCAAAATCTGCGTTACCGCGCGCCTCAAGCATGCGAATCACCATGCGGTATTCACGGCACATACGACGCATAATTTGCCCAACCGGGTTAAAAGTACCCAGCTGGCGGGTTATATCGCGCTCTATGTCCTGAAATACCTGCCGCAGCTCGCCAGGGTTATACCCCAAAGAGCGCTGGGCGTAGTAATCCGCCGTGACATCCGGAAGCGCCTTGCAGCGCTTTTGAAAGAAGGTATCGCGAACACTATCATCCCACTTGATCGCATCCAGCACCCGAATCGGCGCTTGCGCCTCAACGATGCGGTCCGAGAGACTCCGAATCACCAGTTGGTATTGCTCGTTCTGTTTCACGGGTTGGCTCCCTCCGGTCGCAGCTGGAAGCATCAAGCTTTAAGCTGCAAGCAGTACGTGCGTTTCACGATCCTGAAGACCGCCTGATAGCGCAGTAAAACTCATCGATCCAAACACGCAAACTGCTTTTAGCTTGAAGATCAAAGCTAAAACGGCTACGCCGCTTCAGGCCTCTGGCCGCATATGCGGGAACAGAATAACGTCCCGAATAGACGGCGCATCGGTCAACAACATCACCAGACGGTCAATGCCGATACCTTCGCCCGCTGTCGGTGGCATGCCGAACTCAAGCGCACGGACGAAATCAGCGTCGAAGTGCATGGCCTCATCGTCACCAGCGTCCTTGTCCTTAACCTGCGCGTGGAAACGCTCGGCCTGATCTTCGGCGTCGTTAAGCTCCGAGTAGGCGTTAGCAATCTCACGACCACCGATGAACAACTCAAAACGGTCGGTCACGCTCGGATCATCATCACTGCGACGTGCCAGCGGTGATACTTCGAAAGGATAGCGGGTAATGAACGTAGGTTGCTCCAGCTTGTGCTCGACCAACTCTTCAAAAATCATCGTCTGCAGTTTACCCAAACCTTCAAAGCCCTTAACGGCCGCACCGGCCTTCTTGGCAATAGCGCGGGCCTTGTCAATATCCTGAAGGTCGGCTGCCGTGATCTCAGGGCTGTATTTGAGGATGGAGTCGAATACCGACAGACGCACGAAGGGTTCACCAAAATGGAAAACCTTGCCCTGATAAGGTACATCAGTGCTACCCAGTACTAATTGGGCCAGTTCGCGGAACAGCTCTTCGGTCAGATCCATGTTGTCTTCGTAATCGGCGTAGGCCTGATAAAACTCCAACATGGTGAACTCAGGGTTATGCCGGGTCGAGACGCCCTCATTCCGGAAGTTGCGGTTGATCTCAAACACCCGCTCGAAACCACCCACCACCAGGCGCTTGAGGTACAGCTCAGGCGCAATACGCAAAAACATCGGCAAATCCAGCGCATTGTGGTGCGTCTCAAACGGCTTGGCTGCAGCCCCGCCTGGAATGGTCTGCAGCATAGGCGTTTCAACTTCGAGGAAGTTGCGCTCATTGAGGAATTTGCGAATATGGCCAATCACCCGCGACCGCACCATAAAGGTATTGCGGGTATCTTCGTTAACGATCAGGTCAACGTAGCGCTGACGGTAGCGAAGCTCAGTATCCGTCAGGCCGTGATGCTTATCTGGCAGCGGGCGCAGCGACTTGGTCAGCAACTTGACGGCCGTCATCTGCACATACAGATCGCCTTTACCGGAGCGCGCCATGATCCCTTCAGCAGCGATAATGTCGCCCAGATCCCAGTGCTTGATATCTTCTAAGGTTTCGGCGGGCAAGCCTTTGCGGTCAACGTAAACCTGCAGGCGGCCAGTCATATCCTGCAGCACCATAAAGGCGCCACGGTTGAGCATAATGCGGCCAGCGACTTTAACCGGGATCGCGCTTTCAGCCAGCTCTTCCTTGCTCTTGTCTGCGTAGGTCTTCTGCAGATCGCCACAATAACTGTCGGGGCGAAAATCATTGGGGAAGACCGCACCCTTCTCGCGTGCAGCAGCCAATTTGGCCTTACGCAGTGCGATGAGCTGGTTTTCTTCCTCGTGGTGAGCTTGCTGGTCTTGCTGCTGATCGGTCATATCGGTCAAATCCCGGAAAATCAATTCAATATAAGTTGGCTATAGGTAGGTAGCGCAAGGCTGATCACTACCGTTATAGACCCTGCTTCAAACTGGCTTCAATAAACTCGTCCAGATCGCCATCCAGCACTGCGTTGCAGTTGCTGTTTTCGATACCGGTACGCAAATCTTTGATGCGCGACTGATCGAGCACGTAAGAGCGAATCTGGTGACCCCAGCCGATGTCCGACTTGGTCTCTTCCAGCGCCTGAGCAGCCTGGTTGCGCTTGGCCATTTCCAACTCATACAACTTGGCCCGCAACATCTTCATCGCGGTGTCTTTGTTGGCATGCTGGGAGCGTTGATTCTGACAGCTAACCACAGAGTTGGTCGGTACGTGGGTAATACGTACGGCAGAGTCAGTCGTGTTTACGTGCTGACCACCAGCACCCGAGGAGCGGTAGGTATCAATCCGCAGATCCGAAGGGTTGATGTCGATCTCGATATCATCATCGATTTCCGGCGCGGCAAATACCGCTGAAAACGAGGTATGACGACGATTGCCCGAATCGTAGGGGCTTTTGCGCACCAGACGGTGCACGCCAATTTCGGTGCGCAACCAGCCAAAGGCATACTCACCCTTGATATGAATGGTGGCGCTCTTGATGCCAGCCACTTCACCTTCAGACAGCTCAATTATCTCGGTCTCAAAGCCGCGCTGATCGGCCCAGCGCAGATACATGCGCAGTAGCATGTTTGCCCAGTCCTGGGCTTCGGTGCCGCCAGAACCTGCTTGAATATCCATATAACAATTGCTGGAGTCCATCTCGCCGCTGAACATGCGGCGGAATTCCAACTTCTCAAGCGCTTCTTGCAGGCGCGCCAGCTCTGCTGCCACATCGTCTACCGCGCCTTGGTCTTCCTCATCCGCTGCCATTTGCAACAGTTCAGAGGCGTCGGCCAGCCCGCTACTCATCTGATCAAGGGTTTCTACGATCTGCGCCAGCTGTGCACGCTCACGACCTAGATTTTGCGCCCGTTCGGGCTCATTCCAGACGCTGGGATCCTCCAGCTCGCGTTCAACTTCGGTCAGGCGCTCATGCTTTTGATCGTAGTCAAAGATACCCCCGAATAGTTTCGGAGCGACTACGCAGATCTTTGATGGTGTTCAGAATCGGATTGATTTCCATGTTGACTCGTCCCGGCAGGAAAAAGCCGCCATTGTAGCGGAAATCGGCCGCTGAGTGCAGCGGCCGGCAAGCAGAGTGCTAGCGACCGAAGCAGCGCAGAAAAACCAGCGTGCCCACGCCCCAGAACGCATTAAGGATAAAGCCGATAATAAAGCGGCCCGGCAACTGCGCCAGATCGAAGCCATAACCTTTGAGAGGGAATACCACGACTAGGGCCACTAAAGTCAAAGCCACGCCGCCAAACAGAGCCGCCTTCAACCAGATGAGCTTATTACCCACCTGCGCCAACACCCATACCAACGCCAGCCCCCAGATACCGCCCCAGAAACTAGCCGAGAGTATCGACGGTACACCCAGCGGTTGAGTGGCCGCCAACGAGAAAGGTGCGAAGGGCACAATACCTGCCGAATGTAGCAAGCCGAGCGCAACCTGATGAAAACAGAGAACCGCCAGAAAACCCGCAACGAATGCCAGTAACCAATGCCGCATGAAATACCTCGTTTGCTGAATGCAATTTTTATAATGTCGGGAAATTATAGCAGCGTTCAGCCTATCAGCACTGCTTCCGCTGGCGGTAAATCATAGGCCGCAGCGGAAAGCTTAAGCAGCACAGGATGAATATTGCTTGCCGATTGCGGACGGCTGAACCAATACCCCTGAACTAAGTGACAGCCCTCGGTGTGCAAGAAGTCCATCTGCTCGGGCGTCTCGATACCTTCTGCGATGACGTCCATATTCAGCCCTCGGCCGAGACCGATAATCGCGCGACTGATCGCTTTCAGGCGTTCGTCATCCGGCGCCTTGGTGATAAAGCTCTTATCGACCTTAATGATATGCAGCGGATAACGGTGCAGATAGCCCAGCGAGGAAAAACCAGTACCGAAATCATCCAGCGCGATACGCACACCCATGCTTTCCAGTTCGCGCAACGTCGCCAACGTGTCGGGCACGTCGCGCATCAATAGGCTTTCGGTAATTTCCAGCACCAGACTTGCCGCCGGCAAACCCGTTTCGCGCAGTATTTCCGCTACCCGTCGCGCAAATCCGTCTTCTTGCAGCTGGCGGCTAGACAGGTTTACCGAGCAGCGCAAACCAGGCAAGCCATCCTGATGCCACTGCTGCACTTGGGTGCAAGCCTGTTGCAACACCCAGTCACCGACCTCGACAATCTCGCCGGTTTCTTCCAATGCCGGGATGAACTCATCCGGCGGCACCAGGCGCTCGCCTTGCCACCAGCGCAATAACGCCTCTACGCCAATCACATGCGAGCGGCCTGCCGAAACCTGCACAATCGGCTGGTAATAGAGCTCGAACTGCTTGCGCGCGAGGGCTTCGCTGAGTGCGTTTTCCAGGTTAAGGCGCTGGTGCACTTCCTCTTGCAGGCTATCGCTATACAGCGCCAGCTGCGCCTTGCCAAAGGCTTTAGCGCGGTACAACGCCAAATCGGCTTCGCGCAATGCATCCTGTCCTTCACCTTCACCTTTTAACGGCGCCACGCCAATACTAACGCTCACGCTAAGACGACGTGAACCGGCGATGATCGGATACTGCAGCGCCTGCATAATGCGCTTGGCGACCAGCTCAGCATCGTGCGCCAGTGCCATATCATCAAGCAGCACAACAAACTCGTCGCCGCCAAAGCGGCATAGATGATCGCCAGGGCGCAGGCAGCGTTCAATTCGCTTGGCAACCTGAATCAGTACCTGATCTCCGGTCTGATGACCCAGGCTATCGTTAATCAACTTGAAGCGGTCCAAATCAATAAACAGTACCGCAGCGCGGCGTGCGCCTGGTTTGGTCTGCCGCTGTAGCCCTTGGGCGATTAGCTGACCGGCACTCTGCCGGTTCGGCAGACCAGTCAGGCTGTCATGTAAAGTCGCGTGCGCCAGCTCCTGCTCGGCGTTCTTGCGCTGGCTGATGTCCGTCTGTGAGCCAGCCAACAAGTGTTGGCCGTAAAGATCGGTGCTGACCACGCCCCGAATCAATACCCAGACCAACTGGCCCCAACTGTCCCGCACCTGGCATTCGACATGCAAAAACGCTTGGCGACCCTCCAGATGGGCCTGCACCGCAGCGCGGAACACTATGCGCTGATCTTCCGGCATCAACGCGGCCCAATGCTCAAAGGTAGTAGGTGCGCGTTGATCGTCGAGGCCCAGCATCGCTAACCATCGGTCGGAGAGATGCAGACGATCCTTTTCAACATGCCATTCCCAAATGCCGTCATTGGCGCCACGCAAAGCTCTTGAGTAGCGGTCTTGGCTAGACTGCAACGCCATTTTGTCTGCACTGGCGTAGCTGTCTACCGTTAACCCGATATCAAAAAAAGCCGCCTTAAGTAGGCTGGCGTATAGCTGCCCGGCAAGTTCCGGCTGTGCGGCCCAAGTGCGCCTGATGGCGGTATGCATGTAATCAAGATAGAAGTGGAAAGCGCCCAGATACCATTTCAGATCCAACCCATGACGTTGATGGGTTAGGCCCACCAGCAATCGCAGCCGCGCGTACTGCAGATCATAGGGACCACGCAGCATCTGGTTAAAATAGTGCTGTTGCTGCGATTTCAGCTGCAGGAGGCGCTGTGGCTCTTGCAGCATTCCGGCGGGCTCATCGAATTGCTCAAGATGAGTGAAGAGGGTGTGAATGCAATCGAGGTGCAACGCATCCAACTGCCGCAAATTCTCGTGCAATGCGGGTAAGCCAGTTTCCGCTATCAATAGCAACCGCAAACGCTGGCGAATGTCGTCAGGGCTCAAGCCAAGACTGCGCTGCATCGTTACCAGTTTTTGCTTTAGATCTGGCACCCGCGACTTCCTTGATCAGCGATTATTTGTGAGCCATAGTAAAACAACGTATTGAAACGTGACGCACTTGGCATTTTTGTACCGCCATCAAAGCCGAAAGCAAGCCAGTCGTCAATCCCCCCATTGAGAAGGAGAAACGTTCACTTACTCACCCAGTGCATGCACGTGGCGAACCATAAACTGCAAGCTTTGCCGGCCGCGAAACTCATTGATATCCAGCGTATAGGCAACTCGCACGCGACTCACCTGTGGATTCGGCCAGCATTGAGGGTCAATATTGAAGGCGATCGCATCATAAAGCTCACTACCTGTCTGCGTCTGCAACAGCATTTTTAAATGCCGCTCGCCTACCAAACGTTGCTGCACCAATTTGAACTCACCCTGAAACAACGGCTCAGGGAAATGCTGCCCCCAAGGCCCCGCTTCGCGCAGTTCTCCTGCGGTCTGCATCGACAACTCGTGATCCAGAAGACTGCCATCGGAGAGCAGGCGACCGGTGAGGTCGGCGGCGCTCAACTGGCGTCGCACTTCCATATCAAAAGCATCACGGAAAGCATCAAAATGCTCCGCAGCCAATGACAAGCCAGCGGCCATGGCGTGGCCGCCAAACTTGCTGATCAAATGCGGGTGCTGGGCAGCAACGGCATCCAGCGCATCGCGGATATGCAAGCCGGCTACCGAGCGTGCTGAGCCTTTTATCTGCCCATCGGCCGCCTCAGCAAAGGCAATCACCGGGCGGTGGAAGCGGTCTTTCAAACGCGAGGCCAAAATACCGATCACGCCTTGATGCCACTCCGCGTCGTACAAACATAGTCCAAAGGGTAAATCCGTTTCATCAAGCTGCATGGCATCCAGCGTTTTCAACGCCTGTTGCTGCATGTCGCGCTCGATCGCCTTGCGATCACGGTTCATGCCATCCAGCTCACGCGCCATCTCCAGCGCTAGGCCTTCATCTTCGGTCAGCAAGCACTCGATACCCAGGCTCATGTCGTCCAGTCGGCCGGCGGCGTTCAAGCGCGGGCCAACAATAAAACCCAGGTCCGTGGATACCAGCTTATCTGCAGGGCGCCCAGCGACCTCAAGCAAAGCGCGAATGCCGGGACGACAACGGCCCGCACGAATGCGCGCCAGCCCTTGATGCACCAAAATCCGATTATTGGCATCCAGCGGCACCACGTCTGCCACCGTACCGAGCGCGACCAAATCCAGCAGCTCAGCCAGATTGGGTTCAGCGTGCGTATCGAACCAGCCGTTGTCACGCAAGCTGGCACGCAGCGCCAGCATCACGTAAAAAATCACCCCAACACCGGCCATCGCTTTACTTGGAAAGCTGCAGCCCGGCTGGCTTGGGTTAACGATGGCATCGGCCAGCGGTAATTGATCGCCGGGCAAATGGTGATCGGTCACCACCACCTGCAACCCGGCAGCCTTGGCCGCAGCCACGCCGTCAATACTGGAAATCCCGTTATCCACAGTGACCAGCAAATCTGGGCTGCGCTGCAGCGCCACTTCAACAATCTCCGGTGTCAGCCCATAGCCATACTCGAAACGATTGGGAACCAGATAATCAACATGCTGTGCACCAAGCATGCGCAGCGCCAACACCGCCACACAGCTTGCAGTAGCGCCATCGGCGTCAAAATCACCGACAATCAGAATGGATTGCTGCTTGGCCAACGCTGCGCTTAAGACCGCTACTGCTGCATCAATGCCGCTAAGTTGCTGGTAAGGCAGCAACGCGCGTAACCCGCGATCCAGTTCGGTGGCACTTTGCACACCACGCGCGGCATACAGGCGAGTCAGCAACGGCGACACATCGCCCAGATCGGGGAGGTTTTCAGGCGTTTGACGAGACTCGATTTGCATAAGACTCAGCGCTCGCCCTGCAGCCACTCGAGCGCTAGCTCATGCTGCGCATCACCGTCACTGACATAAAGCACGCCGTCGCTGATCATCACGCCCCAGTCGATGGTCCGCACCATATTCGCAGCCAAGGCGTCCAGCTCATCGACCGGCAAGGCGGCAATATTCACATTCTTCAATCCAGCGACCGCCGGCAACTGCTTGGTGGCCCACACCTTGGTGTTGCCATAAGCCAGCAGAGAGACTTTTTCCGCACGACGCGAACACCAGATCAGGCGATCTGAATCGGGTTGACCGACCTCAATCCAATGCTCAATCCGGTCATCCAGACTCTTGTGCCACAGCGCCGCTTCGTCCACATCCGACAAACCACGACCAAAGGCGAGGCGCTCCTGATACCACAGCGCATAAGCAAGAATGCGAGTAGCCAGCCGCTGTTCGGTTTCCGAAGGATGGCGGGCAACCGTCATGCGCACATTCTCGTATACGCCCAGATCGGTATCGGTGATATTCAGTTGAACCTTGTAGGGAGTCGCTTGCTGCGCCATGACATTGCCTGTTTTCAGAAACCGAGGGCCGGCAGTGTAACGCAAGTCGCTGTCGGTTCCGCGTTACTCAGCTAATCGTTATCCCGTCGAGGGGTGCGCTTTAACAATAAGGGCACCACGTGCAGAATGACAAACGCCATACCGGCCGCCAGCAGCGCAGTCGACTCATGCCCCAACCCGATGGTGACGCCAATCGCAGCGGTCAGCCAAATGCCCGCGGCCGTGGTGAGGCCTCTTACTTCATCGTGCCTATCGCTTTTCAGGATGGTACCGGCACCTAGAAAACCTATACCTGCGACTACTCCCTGAATAACGCGGCTCATGGCATCGTCCATCGCTCCACCGATATCCGGTACCAGCACAAACAGCGCTGCACCGAGCGAGACCAACATATGGGTACGCACGCCCGCTTCCTTGCCCTGCTGTTCACGTTCCAATCCCAGCAGCCCACCCAGCAAAGCCGCTAAAATAAGACGCAAGGTGATGCGCGTGCCCTGCTCAATATCCGACAGGTCGGAAAACTCATCCAGTAACGTGCGCCCTATCACGTTTAGCGTTTCTTGATTCCAAGCCATGCCTACCTCCCTGTCGCGACCCATTTGAACTGTCCGGCGCACCTGTGCATTCCGTCCTATTCTGAGTAATCATAGCCTCCAAGGTTCAGACTTGAATGTTTTCAATACCAAATAGCCAGCACTCAACCTCGAAAGCCCGGTTCGTGGGTATACTGTTTTAAACCAATACCAAACGATGGCCTCGATGAGCCTATTCCTTATAGCTGCCATATTATTGATTGCCCTGGTAGCGGCATTCTGGGTAAAACATGCCCACCAGCAGCTCGCGCGATTTCGCGCGCTGCTTGAGTTGTCGCCAAACGGCATTTTGCTGCTCGATAAACAGCGCAAAATCACTTGGCACAATCCCGCTGCGGGCACGCTGCTCAGTGTTCCGTCCGAGCTGTTGAACGGCAGCCAAATAAGCCGATGGCTACCCATGCTGGAAACCTTGCCAAGCACCCTGCAACGTCAGGAAACCCTGGCGATCAACCAGCAACATGACCGGCATCAAGTGGACATTACCTTACTGCCAGATACCTCACGCCATACTGCCGTGCTACTCATCCACCCAGACCCTTTACGCAGCGCCAGCAACGAGGCCATGGAGCGCCTGAAGCGTAGCCAGTACTTCGCGCAGATAGGCACCTGGGACTGGGACATAGGCACGGATCGGCTTTACTGGTCAGAAGCCATCTACAACATGTTTGGCTACCAGCCAGGGGACGTTACCCCCACCTACACGTTGTTTTGCAACAGTGTGCACCCAGACGATCGCGAACAAGTTCGGGCCGGTGAGCAGCTCTGTATAGAAACGGGCGAGAACCACGACGAGGAATACCGCGTGGTGTGGCCAGACGGCAGCGTGCATTGGGTTCGCGAGACCGGCAACGTGATCAAGAATGAGCAGGGGAAGGCGTTTAAAATGATGGGGGTGGTACGCGACATCACCGACGACAAGCGCTCAACCCAAGCACTTGAAAAACTGGCCCACCATGACCCACTGACCGGCTTACCCAACCGACTAATGCTTGAAAAACGGTTAAACAAAGCGCTCACCCGAGCGCGAACCCAGCAAACGCGAGTGGCGCTGGTATTCATCGACCTGAATAACTTCAAGCACATCAATGATCAACATGGCCATGCCGTGGGCGACGAACTATTGATCCAAGTCGCTGAGCGTTTACGCAGCGCCTTACGCGCCAGTGACATGGTGGCTCGCCTGGGTGGCGACGAGTTTGTGTTGTTGATGGAAGGACTTGCGCCGGAGCATCGGTTGGCCGACGAAGCGCACAGCATCTGCGAAAAAATCTTCGCTGAGCTGGCGCCACAGCTAACGCTGGGTGACCGGCAATACCGAATCGGCGCCAGCTTGGGAGTGGCCGTATTTCCGGACCACGCGGTAACGCTCGACAAGCTCATTCATGCAGCCGATCTTGCCATGTACGCAGCGAAACGCAGCGGTAACAATCAATATCGGCTGGGTGGCGACCTGACCACCCACGCTCACACTCTCAACTCTTGAAGCTCAACGCTGCCGCAAACGCCCGATTAGCGTAATGACACCCAAAATCACAAAGCCGGCGACGATGCCTAAGCCGGCATTGATCAACGTTGGCAACAAACCGCCCAGTACGGTGCCAACAAAGGGTAACCCTCCAGCCAGCTCAGCACTGTTCTCGATCCAGTGATGCAGCACACCAACGCCGTGAGTCAGAATGCCGCCACCCACCATAAACATTGCAGCGGTGCCAACCACTGAGAGCGCGCGCATTAACCAAGGTGCAAACCAGAGAATGCCAGCGCCGATCTTCTGCGCGGCGGCACTGCTGCGTTCGGTCAACGCCAAACCGGCGTCATCCAGCTTGACGATACCGGCCACCAGCCCATAAACACCGGCCGTCATGACGAACGCGATACCCGACACCACTATGACCTGCTGCAGGAAATCCGCCTCGGCCACCGTACCTAAGGTAATCGCGATGATCTCAGCCGAGAGGATCAAATCGGTACGCACAGCGCCTTTTATCTTCTCTTTCTCTCTAGCGACCACATCCTTTGGGTCACCAGACAAGCTCTTTACGGTCTGCGCATGCTCAGCCTTGCTGTCGTGCAAAAAAACGTGCGCTAATTTTTCTGCGCCTTCATAGCAAAGAAAGGCACCACCGAGCATTAAAACGGGCGTTATCAACCAGGGCGCCACGGCACTGATCAGCAGCGCCGCTGGCACCAGAATCAGCTTATTACGAAAGGAACCCTTGGCAACCGCCCAAACCACGGGGAGTTCGCGGTCAGCTTTTACACCGGTCACCTGTTGCGCGTTCAGCGCCAAATCATCACCCAGCACACCGGCGGTTTTCTTGGCCGCCACCTTGGTCATCAAGGAGACGTCATCGAGGATGGACGCAATATCGTCGATTAATACGAGCAGACTGGTAGCCAAAGTGGCACTCCTTGATTAGATGGCAATAAATATGGGCGGCAGACTCAGACGACATTATGCGCATTTTAGGCTACCTCTGCACTGGCGGCGCCGCGTAAAAATGCGTTGTGTGGTCTCAAGAAATACCGCCGTTAGCCGATCAATTCTAAATACGGGCGCGACTGTGCTCGCTACTTCCAACAGCTTTGCTTGAGGTACCTATGTTCGGATCACGCCTGCGCCAAGAATTAGAACAATGCTCAACAGAGCTGGACGCCCACAAGCAGATTTTAGCCGCCATCAGCCAAAGCGTTGCGATGATCGAGTTCAGCCCAAACGGCGACATACTCGACGCCAATGAGGCCTTCCTAGGCTGCATGGGTTACCGACTTGATGAGCTACGTGGCCAGCATCACCGTATATTCTGTCCGCGCGAGTTACTCTCAAGTAGTGAATACAGTCGTTTTTGGCAACGGCTAGCGAACGGCGAAACCTTCAGCGACCGCTTTATGCGCTTAGCCAAAGGCAACCGTGAAGTCTGGCTGGAAGCAAGCTACTTGCCCGTAAAAGATGCCAACGGCAAAGTCACTCGAGTGATCAAGCTAGCTACTGACATCACCCAACAGATACACACCGAACAAGAACACCAAAGCCTCTTAAATGCGATCGACCGCTCGATGGCGGTGATCTCATTCAACAATCACGGCGAAATAGTCTCTGCCAACGAGAACTTTCTGCAGACCATGGGCTACCGTCTGGAAGAGGTGCGCGGCAAGCATCACAGTATTTTCTGCGACCCACACGAAGCGGGCAGCGAAGGTTATCGTCGCTTTTGGCAACGTCTGAACTCTGGCGAATTCATCTCCGACCGTTTCAAACGCATGACCAAATCAGGACAGGAAGTCTGGCTGCGCGCAACCTACAACCCCTTGTACGACGCGACAGGCAAACTATACGGTGTCGTCAAGTTCGCCAGCGATATCACCGCGCAAGTAGAAAGACGGCATGCAGAGTCTGCCGCTGCAAAGCTGGCGTTTGAAATCGCCGCAGAAACGGACGAGAGCGCACGCAAGGGCTCTCGCACCGTGGAAGAAACCGTGCAGGTAGTACGTAGCATTGCCGGCGACCTCGAGTCTGTGGCAACTCACATTGGCGCCTTAAGTACCCAGTCCGAACGGATCAACAGCATCGTCCAGGTAATTCGGGGCATTGCCGAGCAAACCAACCTATTGGCGCTTAACGCCGCCATCGAAGCTGCGCGCGCCGGCGAGCAGGGGCGTGGCTTTGCGGTGGTCGCCGATGAAGTACGCAACCTCGCCGCACGTACCAGCCAAGCGACCGTCGAAATCAATGATGTAGTAAAGCAGAACATGGAGCTGGCGCAGCAGGCAGTCAACGGCATGACCGGCAGCCAAAGCAAAGCTGAACAGGGCGTAGCACTGGCCACCAAAGCCGGGGCAGCCATGCTCGACATTAGCGATGAAGCCCAGCGCGTAGTCGATGCGATTGGCCAGTTCGCTGATGCCATTCAAGACTGACCTGATCCAGCAGCATCGCAATCGCAGCACCTACCACCTTAGATGCTGCTCTCACTCCAAGCATTTGCTTTGAACCCATGGCGGCCCCCTACGTCGAAAGTTGAGACACTCATTCAGTTAGCGCACTCGATTCCGAGTAGCAGTCGAACCCGACAATCGACAGGAGGCATGTCATGACTCAGGGCAGCAAAGACAAATACACGGACAAACAGAAGCGTAAAGCAGAACACATAGAAGACAGCTACGAAGAGGCTGGCGTGCCTAAGGACGAAGCGCAAGCGCGAGCCTGGGCCACCGTCAACAAGCAGTCCGGCGGCGGTAATCGGAGTGGCGGGTCTGGCCAGCAAAAAAGCTCTAAAGCCAAACGCCAGTCCCGCGAGGGTTCTTCACGACGTGCAGCCGCTAGCCGACGCGGCGTTTCAAGAAAAGATTCCCTGCAAGAAGAAACCGTAGCAGAGCTGCGCCGCATCGCCCGCGCCAAAGACATAAGCGGTCGCTCCAGAATGCGTAAGGCAGAGTTGATTCAAGCCCTGCAAAAAGCAACCTGACGAAGGTTTCTGGTCGCATCTGCAATCGCCTACACTGTGCAGCTTGCGTCACGCTGAACAGGAGAGTGCATGAACGCCGCAAAACCCCTCGCCGGACTCAAGGTCATTGAGCTGGGCACCTTGATCGCCGGCCCTTTTGCTGCCCGCATTTGCGCAGAATTCGGTGCAGATGTGATCAAGGTCGAATCGCCCAATGGCGGTGATCCACTACGCAAATGGCGCAAGCTGTATGAAGGCACCTCGCTTTGGTGGTTTGTGCAGGCGCGCAACAAACAGTCGATCACACTCAATCTGAAAGCAGCTGAGGGCGTCAGGATTCTCAAACAATTGCTGGCCGACGCCGACATCCTGATTGAGAACTTCCGTCCAGGAACGCTGGAAAAACTCGGCCTCGGCTGGGATGTATTGCAGGCACTCAATCCTGGCTTGGTCATGGTGCGGCTATCGGGCTTTGGCCAGACGGGGCCTTACAAGGATCAACCGGGTTTCGGAGCGGTAGGCGAATCAGTGGGTGGCCTGCGCTATATCACCGGATATGAAGACCGCCCGCCAGTGCGCACCGGCATCTCCATTGGTGATTCAATCGCCGCGCTGTGGGGCGTGATAGGCGCGCTCATGGCGCTGCGGCATCGCGAAGTAAATCAAGGCAAAGGCCAGGTCGTCGATGTTGCGCTCTATGAAGCAGTGTTTGCGATGATGGAAAGCATGGTGCCAGAGTTTGATGTGATGGGTTTTGTGCGCGAACGCAGCGGTAACATTATGCCCGGCATCACGCCCTCCTCTATCCATACCTGCAACGACGGCAAAGCAGTGCAGATCGGTGCCAACGGCGACGCTATTTTCCAACGTTTCATGCGCGCCATTGGGCGCGATGATCTAGCTGACGACCCCACTTTAGCGGACAACGCCGGGCGCGATGCTCGCCGCGACGAACTCTACGCGCTGATCGACAGCTGGGCCGCACGTCGTAGCCAAGAGGACGTGCTAACCCTGCTTAATCGCGCCGAGGTACCTGCCAGTAAAATCTATTCGGCCGCCGACATGTTCAGCGATCCGCAGTACTTGGCCCGCGAGATGTTTATCAATGCCACGCTGCCGGACGGTAAGCCATTCAAGATGCCGGGCATTGTACCCAAGTTGACCGAAACCCCCGGCAGCGCCGAATGGACCGGACCAGCACTGGGCGAGCATACGGACACATTATTAAAACAATTAGGCTATACCCATGAGAGCGTAGAACGACTACGAAAGAATGGAGTAATTTAATAGGCAGGTGGTGTAACTGGGGTAATTCGCGGGAATGGCGCGCAGACCAGATATTTACCAAACGGTAACGTCGCGGGAACACGACGAACCGCTTGCTTCACTTGCCTCGAGGTACTTGATACCCAGCGAGGCAAGGATTTAACGAAAGCCGAGAAACGACAGGATGGCCAAAACGATCACCACGGCACCAACAATATAAACGATCCTATTCATCAGATTTCCTCCTTTGGATGAAATAGCCGCACTGGCGTTAACCAGTATGGCCTCCCTTAAAGAGACATCAGGCAGTGAAAAAGTTTAGTTCTCACTCACTGCATTGCAAACCAGTTCACATATTTAACTTTAAAACCAAGCGCGTCAGCTGAAATCCTGCTTGGCCATCCACGGGATGATGCGTTCAAACGCCTCTTCAATATTTGCCAACGATGTGGAGTAGCTCAAGCGCAGCGCGTTGTTGCAGCTGTTACCAAACGTCTCCCCGGGGATGGTACAAACCCCGGTTTCTTTCAGCAGACGTAGCGCCACGTTGGTGCCATTGACCCCTTCCGGCAGCGACGGAAAAAGATAAAACGCGCCTTCCGGTTTATAACCCGTGAGGTGCGGCGTTTGCTCGACCAACTCCACCAAGCGGTCTCGCCGCCGGGTGTATTCCGCCAGCATGTAATCGGTGAACTCAGTACCCCCGCGCAATGCAGCAACGCCGGCCCACTGGAATGGCGTATTGGCCACCGTGGTGGTGAACATGTGATAGCGCCGCAGCTTCTTGATCGCCGCCTGGCTGGCGATCAGCCAGCCAATACGCATACCCGCCATGCTGTAGGTTTTCGAGAAGCTGCTCACCACCATCACGTGATCCAGATCACTGCAGCACGACAGCACTGAGGGATACTCCTTGCCGTCGTAGATCAAGTGATCGTAGACCTCATCGCTGATCACGTGGATACCGCGATACGCCGCCTCTTCCAGAATCGCCTCCAGCGTCTCCTTTGGGTACAGGGTACCCGTAGGGTTACTGGGTGAGTTGAGCACGATGGCATGAGTGTGCGGCTCAATCGCGTCTATCACTTCCTGCGGGTCAAGCTGATGGTTGTTTTCCGCTCGAGTGCGAATCTCGGTGACTTCGCCACCGTTCATGCGAATCAGCGGCGCGTACAACATAAACGCCGGATCAGGAACGATAAAGTGCCGGCCTGGAGCCGCGACCGCCGTCAGTGCCAGGTAAATCGCCTCCGTAGCACCTGTGGTCACCAGGATGTTTTCAGTGGTCAGTGGCCGCTGATAACGCCCGCTGTAATAGGTAGACAGCGACTCCAACAACTCAGGCAAACCGGCGTCCATGGTATAGCCCGTCTGCCCTGCTTGCAGGGCTTCGACGGCTGCGTCCACCACGTTTTTAGGCGCAGGCAAGTCCGGCTGACCAATAGATAGGTGGATCACATCTTCCAGGCTCGATGCCAGATTGACCATCTTGCGAATACCGGGAATCGGAATAGTCAGCAGCGCCGGATTCCAGATCGGATCTTCGGATTCGTACAGGTCTACATCACTTGTTCCAAGTGCCATAAAGCGTTCCCCTGATCAGGCGGTAAACAGGTCTGGACGACGATCGGTCAAAGGCGCGGCCTGCTGATAGGCATAGCCCGCTTGCAGTACCAGAGCGTCATTGAAACGTGCACCCACCAACTGCAAACCAATCGGCAGACCTTTGCTGTCGAAGCCGCAGGGCACCGAGAGTCCGGGTTGACCGGTCATGTTGAAGGGGTAAGTGAAGGGCGTCCAGGTTGGCCAACGCGTACTGGGCCAGTCCTCGGGCACTTCACGCCCGGTCTTGAAAGCGGTAATCGGCAAGGTCGGTGTCAGTAGCAAATCGTATTTCTGATGAAAGCCGGCCATGCGCTCGCGCAGCGCCATGGATTCGTTCACCGCGCCCATGTAATCCAGCATGCTCAGGCGCGAGGCCTTCTCGGCGACCTTAACTAGTTCAGGGTCCATCAAGGCGCGTTTTTTCGCACCCAGATCACGGATGGCATTCGCTGCACCACCGTAAAACAGGTGACCAAAGGCCGCCAACGGATCACTGAAACCGGGATCGACGCGCACCACTTCGGCGCCCAGCGACTCAAATACCTTCGCCGCCTCAGCAACCGAGGCCTCAACCTCCTTGTCTACGTCCACGTAACCTAGGTTAGGGCTGTAAGCGATTTTCAGTCCCTTTACGCCGTTCTTGAGTTTGGCCAAATAATCAATATTACGGCGTGGCACTGCGTTGGTATCGCGATGGTCGGCTTCGCACAGCACATTCATCATCAGCGCGCAGTCTTCTACCGTCCAAGTCATGGGGCCAGCATGCGCCAAGGTGCCGAACGGGCTCGACGGCCAATGCGGCACCTCGCCGAAAGACGGCTTCAAACCGACGATACCGCAGAACGCAGCAGGGATACGAATCGAGCCACCTGCATCAGTTCCCAGCGCAATGGGCGCCATACCCAAAGCAACCGCCACACCGCTACCACCGCTGGAGCCGCCAGATGTAGTGGCGGGATTCCAGGGGTTGTTGGTTACGCCGGTGACCGGATTGTCGGTCACGCCTTTCCAGCCCAGCTCGGGTGTCGTGGTCTTGCCGATAGGCACATAACCATGGCGCGCCAAGGCGGCGGTACAGGGGGCCGATTTACCCATGGTGCTTTGCGGGTCAACCGTATGCGAACCCTTGATGGTTGGCCACATGGGGGTTAGGAATACATCCTTGACCGCGACGGGAACACCATCCAGCAGGCCGTTAGCCTCGCCGCGTTGATAACGCTGCTCAGACTCGCGGGCAAAGCCCAGCGAGGTCTCACGATCGACTAGGCAGAAGCCGTTAGTCTGTTTATCCACCCTTTCAATCTGATCCAGCATCGCATTGGCGACTTCAACCGGAGACAACTGTTTGTCGGCAAGCTTCTCCCGAAGTTGTACTGCTGTCATCTTAAGAATGTCCTGGGACATATCCGCCTCCTCAGGTGGAAAAATCATCATGGAAATACTGAACCTTGACTGCTCTAAGCATGTTCAGGACGTACCCTTATCAACTTGATTAAACAAGTCTCCATCAGCCAGCCAATGTTCAAGATTGGCCTTGAATTGCTCGCCCAGCGCATCGCGCCAGCCCACAAAATCACCGGACATGTGCGCCGAGATCATCACGTTAGGCATATCCCACAACGGATGCTGTGCCGGCAGCGGCTCGGGCTCAACCACATCCAGCGCAGCGCCCGCGATTACTCGTTGCTGCAAGGCTTCAACCAAATCGTCAGTCACCACCACAGCGCCACGCCCAACGTTGATCAACACTGCATGCGGTTTCATCAGCGCCAGCGTCTGGCGATTAATCAAACCTTCTGTAGCGGGGGTCAGCGGCGCTGTTACCACCACGTAATCGGCATTTGGGAGGTGTTTTTCGAGGTCATCGTTGGCGACCACTTGCTTGAAATGCGGCGTATCTCGCGCACTGCGAGCAACCCCTGTAACCTCAAGCCCCAGGGCACTGAGCAGGCGCGCAACCTCACCGCCGATAGAGCCAGCACCAATGATCAGCGCATGCTTGCCGCTGATCAGTTCGGTTTCCCGGTGCTGCCAGCGGTGCGCGCGCTGATGCCGCAAATTGCCGAGGGTATCTTTGGCAAACATCAGCACGGCGCCGAGTACATACTCAGCGATGCCTAGATCAAACACACCACGCGCGTTGGTCAGCAGCAGATCGCTCTTTACCAGCGCCGGAAACAACAACGCGTCCACGCCCGCACTCGTCGCATGCACCCACTTGATGTCGTGGTGCGCAGGCCAACACCGCTCCAGCAAGCCCGTGCGGAAATCGGTGACCACTAGCACATCGGCATGCATGAGCTGTTCACGCAGTTCGGCTTCAGCACTGACGGTGGTTAACTCGACGCCAGTCGGTAAGGTCTCCAGGCCCGGCAAAGGCAACTCGCCGGGTGCAACCAGCACCAGAATGCGGGTCACTCAGCCACCTCTTCTAGCGCCTTGGCAAAGCGCGAAACCGCATCGTCGATCTCATCCGCAGACACCGTAAGCGGTGGCAACCAGCGTACTATCTGGCCATCGGTGCCACAGCGCAGCAGCAGCAGGCCTTGAGCCTCAGCGGCCACGCTAAGCTTGCCGGCCAAGTCAGCACGCGGCGTGCGGTGGTCATCGCCAATCTCCATGCCGAGCATCAAACCCTTGCCACGAATAGTGTCGATACAGCTGTAGCGCTGTTGCAGTTCAGTCAACTGATTGAGCAGACGCTCGCCTTGCTGCGCTGCGTTGGCGACCAGCTGTTCTTCGTCAATCACCTTGAGCGTCGCCAGCGCAGCAGCGCAGGCAACCGCGTTGGCCCCGTAGGTGCCGCCCTGCGAGCCGGGCATGCCCTTACTCATCAACTCTTCGGATGCCGCAATCGCTGAAAGCGGGAAACCGCTGGCCAGCCCTTTAGCGGTAATCACGACGTCAGGTTGTACGGAAAAGTGATCGTGACTCCAGAACTTACCCGTGCGCCCGTAGCCCGCTTGGATTTCATCGCAAATCAGCAAAATACCGTGCTGCTTGCAACGCTCAGCCAGCCCCTGCATGAATGGGGTATTAGCCGGGTAATAGCCAAACTCACCCTGCACGGGCTCGATGATCATGGCGGCGGTATCGCTGGGAGCGGATTGGGTTTTGAAAATATGGTCAAGTTCACGCAGGGCAAAATCGGTGGCCTGTTCTTCAGTCCAGCCATGGCGATAGGCGTGCGGGAAAGGTGAAACCACGACCCCTGCCATCATCGGATGAAAGCCGGTGCGCACCTTAGTGCCGGAAGTAGTCAGCGAGGCCGCTGCCATGGTGCGGCCATGAAAGCCGCCATCAAATACGATGATGTTAGCGCGACCTGTCGCGTGACGCGCGAGTCGCAGAGCCGTTTCAACTGCTTCGGAACCGGAGTTGGCAAACGCCACGGAATCGATCGGCCCGGGCATTCGTTCCGCCAACCGGTCAGACAGGTCCAGCATGGGCTGGTGCGTGACGGTGGTGTACTGCGCGTGCACGATCTTGCCGATTTGTTCGCGCGCCGCTGCAACCACTTTGGGATGACAATGGCCGGTACTGGTAACCCCAATGCCGGAAGTGAAGTCCAGATAGCGCTTGCCGTTGACGTCAAACAACCAGCTACCTTCGCCGCGCTCTACGCGCACCTGACTGGCTTGTTTCAACAGCGGTGACAAATGACTCATAAACGTCTCCTGTCCTTGCAGCGGGCGTCGCGCCCGACTGTGCTCGAAAATACGACAGGCCAGCGACTCGCCAAACGAGCCCTAGCACTTTAGAAGGGGGTTACAACCCGCCAATCACGCCGGCTGTAACCTCCTGACAAGTTCGCTGAGCCCCTGCAGCCGCCACCAGATCCTTGGCAACGGCCATGCGCAGGCGCTCGGCAGCTTGTGCGCAGCCTACCCAGTCCAACATCATGGCTGTGGTAAGCAGCATGGCAGCAGGATTAGCTTTCCCCTGGCCGGCAATATCCGGCGCGCTACCATGTGTCGGTTCAAACAGTGCGGGCATCTCCCGACTATCTGGATTGATATTACAAGACGGCGCCAGCCCCAGTCCGCCCGATAGCACGGCGGCCAGATCCGTCAGTATGTCTCCATGCAAGTTACTCGCCACTACCACGTCGAATGCCCATGGGCTCTGTACAAATTTCATACAGGCAGCATCCACCAGCTCATGGTGCACGCCGATGTCAGGGAATTCCTTGGCGACTTCGGCGAACACCTCGGTGTACATATCGCCCCAAAAAGGCTGGGCATTACGCTTGGTGATCAAGCAGACCTGTGCACCAGCGCTGCCCTTCTCGGCGCAGAAAAACGCGGCACTGCCTTGCGGGCGTGCAGCCAGTCGCTGCTGTGCACGGCGAAACGCATGGCGAATCAGCCGTTCGGTACCGTGACGGGTAAACACTTCCAGCTGGGTCGCCACCTCCTGCGCGGTGCCGCGATTCAAGCGGCCGCCCTGATTGACGTATTCACCCTCGCTGTTCTCGCGAATGACCAGCATGTCGACATCAGCGGCACGCGGGTCCGCTAGATACTGAGGCGCTCCCGGCAACAAGCGCGCGGGACGCTCGCAGGCCCAAAGCTGCAAGCCCTTGCGGAACGTCAGCAGCGGCGCCAGCGAGATGCTGTCGGGCAAGCGGTAACGTTGCGCGTCGCTGATCGGCCCGGGGTCACCCAAGGCTCCAAGTAGCAAGGCATCGTAACGCTGTACTTGTTGCAGGGCGTCTTCCGGCATCATCTCGCCATGCGCCTGATGCCAGGCGGTACTTGGCCACGCCAGGGTTTCCCAGTCCAGCGGCAACGGTTCAATCTTATGCAGTGCCTTTAGCACCGCGTCAGCCGCCGCCATGACCTCGTGACCGATGCCATCACCGGGCATCAGCGCGATTTTCTTGCGTGCAGCGTGTTCAGTCATCAGCCTACTCCGCGCCCATGCAGAGATATTTAATCTCCATGTATTCCTCAATGCCGTGACTGGAACCTTCGCGACCCAGGCCGGATTCCTTCACCCCACCAAACGGCGCTGCGGCATTTGAAACCGCGCCTTCGTTAACACCGATGATGCCGGCTTCCAGCTCATCAGCTACTCGCCATACGCGATGGATGTTGGTGCTGTAAAAGTAAGCGGCCAGTCCGAAAGGCGTGTCGTTAGCAATTTCGATAGCTTCTTCTTCAGTCTCGAACTTGATGACGGCTGCCAGCGGACCAAAGGTTTCGTCTTCGCACAGCTGCATATCGCGGGTCACGCCCGCGATCAACACTGGCGCGACAAAGTTGCCGTTATCGCCTTCGGGCACAGCGCCCGCTACGTGCTTGGCGCCCTTGCTCAGGGCGTCCTTAAAGTGCTCTTGTACCTTCTTCACCGCAGAACGGTTGATCAGTGCAGACTGGGTGACGCCCTCTGCAAAGCCATCGCCCAATTTGAGCTTGCCCATAGCCTCGGCGAGTTTCTCAACAAAGCGATCATGAATACCTGCCTGCACCAAGAAGCGGTTAGCGCAGACACAGGTTTGCCCGGTATTGCGGAATTTACAGATCATCGCGCCTTCTACCGCGCGCTCTACATCGGCATCGTCAAACACGATAAAGGGCGCGTTGCCGCCCAGTTCCAAGGATACTTTTTGAATATGCTGGGCGCATTGAGCCATCAACTGGCTGCCCACACTGGTGGAGCCGGTGAAGCTCAGCTTGCGTACCGTCGAGCTGCTGGTAAGCACGTCGCTGATAACCGACGCCTTGCCGGTCACCACGTTGAACACGCCTGCCGGGATGCCCGCTTCATCCGCCAGTTCTGCTAGCGCAAGCGCCGTATAAGGCGTAGCGCTAGCAGGTTTAACGATCATCGAACAACCGGCCGCCAAGGCAGCGCCCGCTTTGCGAGTAATCATCGCCGCAGGGAAGTTCCATGGAGTAATAGCCGCGGTAACACCAATAGGTTGCTTGACGACCACAATGTGCTGACCCGGTTTCGCGCCGGGAATGGTTTCGCCATAAACCCGGCGAGCCTCTTCAGCAAACCAGCGAATAAAAGACGCCGCATAGTCGACCTCGCCACGCGACTCGGTCAGCGGCTTGCCCTGCTCCAGAGTCATTAGGGTGGCGATGTCTTCCTTGTGTTCCAATATCAGGCTGTTCCAGCGCAGCAGCAGATCAGCGCGCTCTTGCGCCGTTTTTTTGCGCCACACCTTGAAGCCAGCATCAGCCTGTTTGATGGCATCCTTTAACTCCGCTTCGCTGAGTACTGGAACGGTACCCAGAATCTCACCGTTAGCCGGGTTATCCACATCAATGGTACTGCCATCACTGGCCCCCACCCACTTGCCGCCGACGTAGCATTGCTGGCGAAATAAACGTGAGGTTTTAAGGCGAGATACAGACATGGACGAACTCCTCGAAACAGTCGTGAGCAGGATTCAAATAACAGTCGGTCGCCGCCAAGCGGCACCCGAAAGTCCAAATCCAAATTGATCAACAGGGCGCCAAATGACAGCGCGAAACATGCCCGCCAATAGCAGACACCAAGGATTTTTACTCTTCCAGCCTAGGCAGATTTTGCGGGGGAAGCAAACCGCTGGACGGTAGTGAACGCATGCCAGAAAAAACTGTCACACCTAAGATTCCACGAATACGCAAAACTCTTGTGCAGAGCCCCGCTCAGGATAAGCGCGGGAATGGCTTTTCTATGCACCGAGTAGAATTTTGCAACCTCTGACAGATAATTAAATGGCTATAATGCAGCGTCGAGCCTATTGCTTGAGCACGCCATAGCAAGGTTTTCTCAGTCAGTTATTACGTATTCTCCACAAGTTGATTTGTCGCCTGCCAGCCCCTACAACAATGGTAACAATTGCGCGGACGACGATACGCTGTCGCGGGAACTGTCTCCCTGTTCTGCAGCCTATACAAGAAGCTATTGATAGCTGGCGGGAATCGCATTCCGGCTGGCCAAGACCCACTTTGCCCCAAGGAATTCAAGATGACTAAAGGGATTTCCCTCTTTACTGGCGTACTCAGTCTTTGGCTGCCCCTTCACGCCAGCGCAGCAGATTTCGATTTTTCTAGCGTGGTAGACAAGGCAAGAACGCTGGCTGCGTCGCCCTACAAGTCACCCGAACCAGTTCCCAAATTTCTGCAGGAGCTGAGCTTTCATGATTATCAAGGCATCCGCTTCAAAGCGGAGAACAGCCTGTGGAACGAAAGCAATTCAGCATTCCAAGTCATGCCTGTACCGCCGGGGTTGTTCTATAAGTACCCCGTTAAAGTTCACGTAATCGATGAGCAGGGCGTACACCCCCTGAAATTCGACAAGAATCAGTTCACCTACCCCAACACTGAGGTGGAACGCTTGATCCCGGCTGACCTTGGCTACGCCGGTTTCAAACTGACGTTCCCGCTCAAGGAACCTGAGGTGCAAAGCCAGTTCCTGGTATTTGCCGGCGCGAGTTACTACCGCGCGGTTGGCGAGGACAACAACTTCGGTATCTCCGCCCGCGGCCTGGCGATGAATACAGGTCTGCCCGGCGGCGAAGAATTTCCTGACTTTGTCGAGTTTTGGCTGGAGCGGCCCACGCCGGATGCCAAAGTGATGACATTCTACGGGCTGCTTAACGGTAAAAGCCTTGCCGGCGCCTACCGCTTTACTGTCACCCCGGGCGAGAACACCGTACTGGATGTGCAATCGGTACTATTCCCGCGCCAAGACGTGGAGCTGTTAGGCATTGCTCCGCTGACCAGCATGTTTTATTACGGCGAGAACACTATCCGCCCACGTGGCGAATGGCGCCCACAGGTACACGACTCCGATGGATTGCTGGTTCATGATGGCGCATCTGACGAGTGGTTGTGGCGCCCGTTGCGTAACCCGCAAACACTGAACATGGATTATTTTGCGACGCAGAATGTGCGCGGTTTTGGTCTACTGCAACGCGATACCGAGTTCCGTAATTACATGGACCTGGAAGCGCATTACGACGGACGCCCAAGTGCCTGGGTCGAACCTACTGGCGACTGGGGCAAGGGCAACGTCGTCCTGGTGCAGCTTCCGACGCCCGACGAAACCAACGACAACATCGTCGCTTTCTGGAAGCCGGAAGCCGCCGTTGGCAAGGGCCAGGAGCTGAAATACGATTACCAGATACAGTTTGGCGGGCCTGATATTGCAAAGTCCCCCCTTGGCCAAACCGAAGCCAGCTTTCTAGGCGATGGCATGCGCATCGGCGGTGGCAACGAAGAGGGTGCGATTCGCTTGATTGTTGATTTCGCCGGCGGCCCGCTGACCGAACTCAAGGCCGACGCCGCAGTATTGGGCGACGTTAGCGTGCAACAGGATGGCGAGCTGATTGAACAGTTCGTTGAGTACGTCGAGCCTCTCAAGCGCTGGCGTCTGTCGATTCTCGCCCGTCCTGCGCCAGATCGTCCCTTGAACGTACGGGCTTTCCTGAAAGATGAAGAGCAGACGCTGACCGAGACGTGGCAGTACGAACTACCGGCGGGCACCGACTTGCTCGGCCCCGCTAAATAGGACTGCGCAATGCCACAACCCATTAGCGAACTTCTGCTGCAACGTATCCTCGCCTACTGGGCTTGGAGCGGCGTCGTGATCGACGCAGCAACTGAAGAAAAGGCACTGGCCATCACTGCACGAGCGCTGCATCAACCAGAACAGCAGCGTCTGTCGTTCAGCCTGCAAGCCCTGCAGGAAGAGCTTCCAGGGCAAACACCTATAGCCGCCGCGTCGCCCCCTTTAAGCCGCAGCAGCATGCATTACGGTGATTATTGATGAATAATCCAGAGCCTTTGCCAGCCGATTTGCTTACACAGCAACGCCCGCGTTGGCGGCTAGCGGCCACGGTAAGGCGCGGCCTGCTGAGCTTGGCGGTGCTACTGCAGACCCTGACAGCCACCTATTTCATATTGTCTATTTTGCCCTACCACGGCGGCAATCTAATTGAAGTCTGCATAGCCGCCGTGTTTGCTCTGTTGTTCGCGTGGATCAGCGTCGGTTTCTGGATTGGTCTAACCGGTTTCTTTTTACGCCGCATTGGTGGCGATCCACTAAGCCTGTTGCGCCAGCAGGATGAAGCAACACTAGAAGCGACGCCGCTGGCACGCACCGCCGTAGTGATGCCGATTTACCACGAACCGGTTGGTCGCAGCTTGCAAGGCCTGAAAAGCGTTATTCTGAGTTTGCAACGCAGCGGGAAATTGGAAAATTTCGACTTCTTTATTCTCTCCGACAGCCGCGACCCCGATGTCTGGCTAGCAGAGCAAGCCGCCTGGGATCAGCTGCGTAACGAATTAGGCATGCAGGATCGTATCTTCTATCGCCGCCGACCGATCAACCTGAACTACAAAAGTGGCAACGTCGCCGACTTTCTGCGGCGCTGGGGCGGCGCTTACGAGTACATGGTGGTGCTCGACGCCGACAGCCTGATGGGTGGCGACAACTTAGTGCGCATGGTGCAATTGATGCAGCGCCATCCGCAGGTGGGCATATTACAGTCGAGCCCAAGTTTGATTAACGGCCGCTCGCTGTTTGCGCGGCTGCAGCAGTTCTCCAACCAACTTTATGGCCCGTTGTTCACCACCGGACTGGCAGCGATTCAACTTGGTCATGCCGCTTTTTGGGGGCACAACGCGATTCTGCGCATTCAACCCTTTATGCAACATTGCGGGCTGCGTAAATTGCCGGGCTGGGGTCTGTTCAAGGGCCCGGTACTCAGCCATGACTTTGCCGAAGCAGCCTACATGGGACGGGCCGGCCAAGAAGTTTGGCTGGAGCCTGAGCTTAATCAAAGCTATGAAGAGTCGCCGCCGACCCTTTCCGATGAGTTAACCCGCGATCGCCGCTGGGCCAAAGGCAATCTGCAGCATATCTGGTTAATGCTGTTCAGCCGTCGGCTTCGACTAGCCCACCGCATGGCCTTTATGAATGGCATCATGGGTTATGTCGCCTCACCGCTCTGGTTTAGTTTTCTCGTCCTGACGACCATCGAAGTAGCGCGTTTGGTGCTGTGGCCAATCAACTACTTTCCAGAACAAAATCAGTTATTCCCGTTATGGCCAGAGTGGCATCCACAACGTGCCATATGGATGGTCAGTATCACCCTGACGTTGCTGTTTTTACCCAAATTTCTCGCAGTAACCGATGTACTGCTGCGTGGGCGCCGTCAGCAGTTTGGCGGTGGCTTTAAGCTGTTCTTCAGCGTGTTTCTAGAAATAGTTATCTCAGCATTGCTGGCACCTATTCGCATGCTTTCGCACTGCCGCTACGTGATGGAAGCGCTGTTTAACGTCAATTTGCGCTGGGCGGGACAAAACCGCAGCGGAGAAACCAGTTGGCTGGCAGCGGTATTGAATCAGGGCATCGGCAGCTTACTGGCACTAGCTTGGGCTGGATTCGCCTGGTGGCTGGATCCGATGTTTTTTCTCTGGTCACTGCCCGTAGCGCTACCTTTGATATTGGCTGCGCCTATCTTTGTGTTGCTGAGCAAGGTCGGCTGGGGCGAAGCTTTGCTGCGCAACCGCTGGCTGCAGATACCAGAAGAGGCCCAGGGCTCACAACTGGTCGACGACTTGAACAAACCCAGCAAGCTGCTCGAAGTAGATCAACATGCCGCGTTCAACGAGGCCATTGTGCACCCCTACACCAACCAGCTTCAGTCGCAATTAGCCCATGCCCCGCGCGCCAAACGACAACAAAGTGAACTACAGCTACTGGCACAGCGTTGCCTGCAGGAAGGGCCGGACGCCCTATCGCGCGCTGAACGCAACCTGCTCGCCAGCGATGCAACGGCATTGCGCTGGCTGCACTCGCAGGTGTGGCTGGCAGCGCCAGAGAGTATTTGGGGAAAACTACTAAAACGCCGCATTCGCATAGCGAATACGCCAAACCAAACAGTCTAGACAATACCCAGTTCAGGTCATTGCCAAGCAAAAAGCACCTTCTCTATCATGCCATGTCATCTCGCCATCAGGCATTGATGTGTCTTCCTCTCAGACCACCTCAAGACGCGCCTTCGCAGGCGCTCTCTTAGGGTGCAGAGGCAGGTTAACCCACTATGTAGCTCGGCAAACTGCAAGGTAGATGGTGCTGCGTGCCCATGCCGCCAAGGAGACCAATATGCTCAAACGAATGCTCGCATTGTTCGCGATAACCTTCCTGTTCAGCACCTCAGCCGCCGCTTTCAACGGCTATGTCGAAGTAACCAACGATACCGGTTACGACATTCATTACCTGTATGTTAGCCCTGCCCATGCTGGCGATTGGGAAGAAGACGTACTCGACGAAGACATATTGCCAGATGGGAAAACCGTGCGCGTCAGCGTGCGCAAAGCCAAAGGCTCCGTGTACGACATCCGTGCAGAAGATGAAGACGGCGACACCTACACTCTTTGGGACGTAGATATTGCCAAACGTGACGTCACTTTTACTTTAGATGACATCGACTGAGCCAGCCGACTACTGAGCCGGCCAAGCCGCTTGGTAGTCACCTCTTCTACCTCGTCTTTGTAGATTGCCCTCTAGTCACGCGGTTTTAGTTTTCAAAACTCCCGGGCAAGGCCTGAGCAGCGCTCGGACAATGAATTGCACAACAAAACCGAACTTCCTATACTCCTTTGGCAACTAGCCATCATGGCTTGATGTGCCCACCCCGAATGCTCTGATAACGCCCGCAAAGGTGCCTCTAGCGGCTGGGGCCGGCTAACACGTTTGTAGTTCAGTAATCTGGAAGGTAGGTGGGTCTTTCGCCCATACCGCCAAGGAGAAACGCATGATTAAACGAGTATTGGCACTGTTCGCAGTTGCTTGCGTGTTCAGCACCACAGCCGCCGCCTTTAGTGGCTACGTCGAAGTAACCAACGGTACCGGTTATGACATTCATTACCTGTATGTCAGCCCTGCCAAGGCAGGTAACTGGGAAGAAGACGTGCTTGACCAAGACGTACTTCCCGCTGGTGACACTGTGCGCGTTACCGTTAGCCAAGCCAAAGGCTCGGTTTACGACATTCGCGCCGAAGACGAAGACGGCGATACCTACACCCTCTGGAACGTAGATATTGCCAAGCACGACATCGTTTTCAGCGAAGACGATATGGACTAAGTAAGCACCTCGTCGAGCCAGTTAACTGGCTCGGCAATCATTCCCGCCAGCACGCTTCAAGCGCCATCCCCATATCTTCCCCCTAGACCTTAACTTTAACCCCGCGTTAACCCTCAAAGCATTATGCTGCAAACCATCTGATAGGCATGCCCCGCATCAACGGTATGACTGACCTTGAGTTTTGGAGCCGTTTTAGTGACAACTAATCACCCCCATCGCAGCTTGATACTCGGCCTGTGTTTAGTGCTTTCCGCGTGCGCCAGCAATGGCCTGCGGCAGGATGATTACGATCAGTTACGCGCCGATGAAGTGCAGCAATTACCCGCTTGGTCCGAGCAGACTCAAGGCAGCAACCTGACTTCACTGAATCAACTCATCGACAACACCACTCTCGATCAGCTGGTGTCGCAGGCGCTGACCAACAACCCCAGCCTGCAACAGACTTTGCTCACCCTGCAGATACGCCAGGCCGAGCAACAAAGTATCAATGGCGGCCGCTTACCAGCGCTGGAAGCCGGCTTCTCTGCCGGCGACAGCGAAGACGAAGACAGCAGCTACACCGGCTCACTCAGCGTCAGTTGGCAGGTTGATCTATGGAATCAGATTGGCGACAGCGTGACCGCTGCAGGTAAAGACGTCGCTGAACAGCAGGCGCTGTACCAAGCCGCTCGCGACACCTTAGCCGGTGAAGTGATGCGCAGTTGGCTTGGCCTGATTGCCCAGCAGCATGCGGTCGCAATTGAACAACGGCGCTTGAGCACGCTGGAGCGCAACGAAACATTCATCATGCAGCGCTATCGCAACGGTTTGGGCAGCCTAGAAGATCTCGACAGCGCCCGTAGCTCTGCCGCCAGCAGCCGCGCCACATTGAGCGCCAACAAGGAATCATTGGCCCAGCAAGAACGCGCCCTGCAAGCCATGCTGGGCAGCAGCAGGCCAATAGATGTGAGTGTGCCCGAGGGTTACCCCGGTGTGCTGACGCCCTTGGCTGAGCTGCCTGAACAAAGTTTGGAACGCCGCCCCGACCTGCAAGCCGCCTGGCTCGCTATTCAAGCCAACGATTTGCGCACCAGCGTCGCCTACAAAGACATGCTGCCAAAAATCAGCCTGCAGGCGGCTTTGCAAGACATCGCCGATTCACCTAGCCAGGCATTGTTGACTGACCCGGTCTGGTCCCTGCTCGGTCAGCTCACCGCGCCGCTGTATCAAGGCGGCCAACTGCGGGCCGCAGCAGATATCGCCGAGTTGACCACTGCACAAAGCTACCAGGCTTACCGCGACACCCTGATTACCGCGGTAACCGAGGTAGAGAACGCCTTGGGGCAGGAGCGCACATTGGCTCAGCAGCAGCAACACATCGAAACCGCACTGAAGCGCCAGCAGAACAACCTGACCCAGTATCAGCAGCGCTATCGCAACGGCACCGCTACCGTGCTGGAGCTGCTCATCGTGCAACAACAGACCTACAACCTTGAAGCGCAGCTCGACACCATCATCTACAACCGCCTTGCCAACCGAGTTGTACTCGGATTGGCACTGGGTCTGGGAGCCGACCAATGATCCGCCGCAATAAAACCACGTTGATATTTGTTGGTGCGCTGTTAGCCATAATTCTCGTTCTGGCATACAACCATTGGCGGGCGAGCGCCTATGAAGCAAGCCGCCAGACTCCTCTGGCGGGCGAGCAAGCGGTGAGCCCCAGCGTCAACGTGCTGCGCGTCGAACCCGGCCGCTACCAGGCTCAATTGATTGGTTATGGCGCAGCCAATCCGCGCTTCGAGCTGACGCTGAGCGCCCAGGTGACCGGGCAAGTGCAGCAGATTGCCCAGGATTTTGAGGCCGGTAACCGGGTGAAGGCTGGCAACGTGTTGCTGGAACTGGAGAACAGCGAATACCGCGCGGCGTTGGCCAGCGCCGAAGAAACCCTGGCCAACGCCAAACTGGCGCTACTGCAGGAGCAACGTGAAGGGTTACAAGCCCAGACCGAATGGAGTGCCTCGGGCCTGGATGGCGAACCAGACTCCGAACTGGTGCTTCGCAAGCCCCAATTGGCAGCCGCCCAAGCCGCTTTAAAAAATGCCGAGGCCAGTGTTACCAATGCTCGACGCAATCTGGCACAAACCCGCATTACCGCTCCCTTTGACGCCTTGATCACCAGCCGCAGCGCTGCCCCCGGCAGCTACCTGCAAACCGGCAGTGAAGTCGGTAGTTTAGTCAGTACCGATCGCGTTGAGGTCGCCGTTGCCCTCTCCGCCCAAGACTGGGCCAGTCTGCCGCCGCTTGATCAAATGCGTGAAGCGCAGTGGCAGGTCACCCTGCACAACGTGGAAAACAACCAGCAGTGGCAAGCAACCGTAGTCAGAGCCGAACAGAGCCTGGATGAAACCACCCGCCAACGCGCCTTGATCGTAGCGGTTGAACAACCGCTCGAACAAGTGCCCGAGCTATTGCCTGGCACCTTTGTCGAGGCCCGTATTCCTGGCAGCGCCATTGATCACCTCTGGAAGCTGCCCAGCTCAGCACTCAGCCAGCGGGGCTACATCTGGTACATAGGCGAACAACAGACGCTGGTCAGCCTGGCGGTGCAACCGTTATTTGCCGATGCGGAAGCCATTTATGTTGCCGCACCAGTGGCGATGCAAAGCAGTGCGCAGCAGATTCTGGTTCACCCGTTAAGTAGCTACCTCGATGGTATGCCGGTCATCCCGGTGGAGGTGAGTGATGAGTAACTCAGTGAGCGGTGGCGGCATCATTGCCTGGTTCGCGCGCAACCCGGTCGCAGCCAACCTATTGATGCTGTTAGTGATTGTCCTCGGCGTGATGTCCATGGGCGACCTGCGCAAGGAGGCCTTTCCGGCCATGGAGCCGGACAGCATCAACATCGGCGTCACCTACGACAGCGGCTCAGCGACCCAGTCGGAAGAAGGCCTGGCGATCAAGATCGAAGACGCGCTGGAAGATGTGATCGGCATCAAGAGCATCACCAGTACGGCCAACGGCAGCGGCGCCAATGTCAGCGTGGAGATGCAGTCGGATTACAACCTCGACATACTGATGCGCGACGTCAAAAGCAAGGTCGACGCCATATCTAACTTCCCCAGCGAGGCGAAAAATCCGGTCATCACCAAGGCACAACGCGAGTCGGATGCGTTGTCGTTACAGCTGTATGGCGATGCCGACCGTTATACCTTGCAAACCTTGGCTGAGGCGTTGCGCTCAGACTTGTTGAGTAACCCCAACATCAGCCAGGTCAACCTCAATGGCTGGCTTGACCCGATGATGGCTATTGAGGTCAACGAGGCACGCCTGCAAGCCTATGGTCTGAGCCTTACGGATGTGCAGGAAGCGATCAACCAGAACTCCTCCAGCACCTCGACTGCGGTGCTGCGTAACGACAGCCTTTACCTACAGCTCAAAGCCTCCGAACAGGCATACCTGCAGGAAGACTTCGCCGCCCTGCCGTTGATCAACAGCACCACAGGGCGCCAATTATTGCTCGGCGATGTAGCCAGCATCCGCGACACCTACGACGATAACACCGCAGTGCTTTCACGTTTTTCCGGTCATCAAAGTATCGGCTTAGAAGTCATCAGTACGGGTCAGGACGACATCATCAACACTGTGGATGCCTCTCTTCAGATCATCCAGCAATGGCATGACGAGGGCAAACTGCCCGAGGGCGTTGAACTGAGCAGCTGGCAGGACAGCAGCGAAAGCATCACCGACCGTCTGCGTCTGCTGGTCACCAATGCGGGTATGGGTATTTTGCTGGTCTTCGTGTTGCTGGCTTTGTTCCTGAACGTGCGGGTCGCCTTCTGGGTTGCCATGGGCTTGCCGTTTATCTTCTTCGGCACGCTGTATTTCATGGGCGAAAGTTACGCTGGCCTATCCTTGAACGAATTCACTACCTTCGGCTTCATCATGGCGCTGGGGATAGTGGTGGATGACGCTGTGGTGGTCGGCGAGAGTGTCTACGCCGTGCGCTCTGCCGAGGGCGACACGCTCGCTAATACGGTCAAGGGAACCATGCGCGTGGCCGTGCCGACGCTGTTTGGTGTATTCACTACTGTGGCGGCGTTTTACGCGCTGTCGCAAATCAGTGGCCGACTGGGCCAACTTTACGCTCAGTTCGCTACTGTGGTTGCCATCTGTCTGGTGCTGTCGGTGATCGAATCCAAGCTGATTCTGCCGGCGCACCTGGCGCATATCAGCACCCATCGTCAGCCCAGCAGCAATCGGCTAGCCCGCGGCTGGCAATGGCTTCAAAACCGCGCGGACGGCGGCCTCAACTGGGTCAACGAGCGTTGCTATCGACCGCTGATCGACTTTGCTCTGGTGCATCGCTATGCCGTCATAGTGCTGTTCATCGCGCTTTTCATACTGGTGATGTCCATGCCCTTCAACGGCACCGTGCGCATGAGCTTCTTTCCTGAGATCCCCGGAGACCGGGTGCAGGCTCAAGTCAGCATGCTCAATGACGCCAGTTACGGTCAGACCCATACGGCGTTGAACCGACTGGAGCAGCAAGCCTTTGCTGTAGATAAGGAGCTCAAGGGCGACGCAGACACGCCCAGCGGCATTGCTCACTTGCAGGTTCTATCTGCCTCAGACCAACAAGGTCAGGTAACCGTGGAGCTGGCGGACGACGCCGCCTACGACATCAGCACCTTTACCCGTCGCTGGCGAGCCATGGCTGGCAGCCCGGAGGGGGTTAAAACCATCAATGTGCAAAGCCGGCACGGCTCCATTGACGCCTTGCGCATAGAGTTGCGCGCCAACGATGACAGCATTCTCACCCAGGCCGGCAGCCAGCTAAAAACCCAGCTTGAGGCGATCCCTGCCATCAGCGGCATCAGCGATAACCTCACACCGGGACAGCCGCAGCTGCATCTAGAGCTAACCCAACAGGGCCGCGCACTCGGTATGACGACCGATCAACTGGCCACGCAGTTGTATCAAGCCTTCAGCGGACAAATTGTGCAGCGTTATCAGCGCAACAGCGACGAGATCGAGGTCAAGGTGCGCTACCCGGAAAGCGACCGCCAGAATCCCGCCAACGTGCTCAACTCTCGGGTTCGCACACCCGATGGCGCAGTGGTGCCACTGTCGAGTGTCGCCAGTGTGAGCTATGGCTTTACCCGCGACAGCATTACCCGCATCGATGGTAAGCGCGCGGTGTATCTGTCTGCTGATGTGGACAAAGAGCAGCTGTCCGCCACCGAACTGGTCGACCGTCTGCGCAACACACTCGTGCCCGAGCTGGAGCGCCAGTTTCCGGGCTTGGATATCCAGTTCGCCGGGGAGGCCGAGGAGCAAGCTGAGACGCAGTCTTCGATGCTCAACGTGTTCCTGCTAGCCATGCTGGTGATTTACATGTTGCTGGCCATTCCGCTGCGCTCCTATATTCAGCCAATCCTGATCATGACCGCTATTCCGTTTGGCGTGGTGGGCGCCATACTCGGGCATTGGTTTAACGACCTGTCGCTGGGTATTCTGTCGCTCAACGGCATTATCGCGCTCAGCGGGGTGGTCGTGAACGACAGTCTGCTGTTGGTCGCACGTTACAACGATATCAAGCAGACTGCCGGCTCGCTCACCGAGGCGATCAGTGAGGCCTGCCGCAGCCGTCTGCGCGCGGTACTCTTAACCTCTGCCACCACCTTTGCCGGCCTGGTTCCGCTGCTGGGCGAAACCTCTCGACAGGCGCAGTTCCTGATTCCAGCGGCAGTCTCTTTGGCTTATGGCATTCTCTTCGCAACGGTCATTACGCTGATCCTGATTCCTTCGTTACTGCTGATTCAAGAAGATGCTAACCGCTGGATAAAGCGCCGCTTTAAGGGTTCGTCTCCTACTGAGGACACTCCCACACCATGCTAAATATTCTGTTGGTCGAGGACGACCTGGACCTTGCTGCCACGCTGGTGCAATACCTTGCGTTGGAAAACATCCGCTGCGACCATGCCAACAACGGCCTCAGCGGCCTGCAGTTGGCCCAACAACACAGCTACGACGCCCTGCTGCTGGACCTCAACTTGCCCCGACTGGACGGCCTCAGCGTGTGTCAACGCCTGCGCAACCAAGGTAACGACACACCCATATTGATGCTGACCGCACGCGATCAACTGGCCGATAAGTTGGACGGCTTCAATGCCGGCACCGATGATTTTCTGGTCAAGCCCTTCGAATTGCAGGAGCTGGTGGTACGCGTTCAGGCGCTGGCTCGCCGCCGTAGCGGTCAAGCACGGGTTCTACGCTGCGCCGACCTGAGCATGGATCTGGCCAGCCGTCAGGCAAGCCGTGCTGGCCAGCCAATCAAGCTGTCGCCTACCGGCTGGCAGTTGCTGGAGGTACTGCTGCGCGAGTATCCGCAGACGGTCAGCCGCCATAAGCTGGAAGAAGCCGTCTGGGGTGATGAACTACCCGACAGCAATAGCCTCAAAGTACACATGTTTCACCTGCGCAAGGCGGTTAACAGCCCCTTCCCCACCGCCTTGCTACACACAGTCCCAGGTCACGGTTTCGTCTTACATGAAAGCACTCAAGAAGCGCCAGATCAGTCTTAAATGGTTCGTAGCGCTAGCGTTTCTATCGCTTGGCATCCTGCTGGTCGTGGGCTACACCATGCTATCGCTCAATTACTTCGTTAATGGCATGGACACCGCCATGGGCCGCAACATGGAAAAAGCCGCGCAAGGGTATCTTACCGACCCGACAACCGCCGCTCATCTGTTCGACGACTATCCAGTAACCAGCAGCTGGAGTGAACAACCGCAGCTGATCCAACGCGCGTTCTCCCAACCTCCCCAACAAGAAGGCGTGCTCTACAAAGAGCTGGACCAAGCCAATTTCCTAAGCCGCCCTAGCGCCGTCTATTTTGCGATGCATTTCACTACACCCGGTGGCGATCGTTATATGAGCCATCAGATCCTACCGGGCCAAGTGCCACGCCTGCTAACCCAGCATCGAGGTGGCTTCCGCACCTTATTGTGGATCAGCCTCGGCAGCGCCTTGACCCTGGGTCTGATGATCTGGTTGGTGATGCGCCGCGTCTCACGGCCAATAAGCGCCCTAGGCAACTGGGCTCGTGGCCTCAATGAGCAGACCTTGAAAGACCCTGCTCCGAATTTCAGCTATCCCGAACTTAACGACTTTGCTGAACTGGTGCGCTCCAGCCTGTCCTCCGCGCAACTCGGACTGGAGCGCGAACATCGCTTTCTGCGTCATACCAGCCATGAACTGCGCACCCCCATCAGCGTGGTGCGCAATAACGTTGAGCTATTACACAAACTTCAGGATGCCAGCCAACAACAGGTGGACTTGCGCCAATTACAAGCCATTGAGCGCATCGACCGCGCGAGCCAGACCATGCTGCACCTAACCGAAACACTGCTATGGCTGAGCCGCGACAATATGGAGAGCTTGCCAGCCAAACCGGTTCAGCTGGATGCGCTAGTACAGGAATTGGTGGAGCAAATGCGCTACTTGCTGCGCGGCAAGGACGTGGATGTGAAACTGAAAACCGATCCTTACAGCATGCCATTGGCAGAAGCGCCAGCGCGAATCGTGCTCGGTAACCTGATCCGCAACGCCTTTCAGCACAGCAATGATGGTGAAGTCAAAATCCTGCAGCTACACAATTGCGTGCGTGTCAGCAATACAGTGTCGCCGGTTGATGATCCAGACAAAGAAGATCTAGGCTTTGGCTTGGGCTTGCAGCTCACCACTCAATTAACCAGCAAACTCGGGTGGCGCTATAACAATCAACAAAAAGGTCAGCGCCAACTGGCCGAACTCTGGTTGCAACCCCCGCATGCAGACGCAGCTGCTCGGCTCCGCTGATTAGTTGCGCCGCAGGTAGCGGTGGTAAACCACCGCCATTACTGCAGTCAGTGCTGCCGGTAACAGCAACGCTTGAAAATGCAGGGCAGCGAATGCCAGCGCGCCAAGACTACCACCCAGAATAAAGCCGCAGATCAATAGCAGAAACAACTTGGCTTTGCGTCGATCCAGAGCCTGGCCACGTAGGCGCGCGCCTAACATCAGCCCGAGATCCGTGAACAAACCGGATACATGAGTGGTGCGGATGATAGCCCCACTGTAGGTGGTCACCATGGCATTCTGTAAGCCGCAGGCCGCTGATGCCAGGTAGTGCCCCGCCACGCTGTTGTTCTGCAATGCAAACATCGCCAGCAGCAGCAACGCCGACTCAAGCAACAGTGCCACTCCATAGCGGCGACCCGGCTGCAGCGCGCTGCTGTCGATCAGAAAGCCGCTGAAGGCTGCCCCCGCGACAAAACTGAATATCACCAGTAGAAGGTGCACGCTGGAAGAGTAATCCAGTTGCGCCATACCCAGCCCCAGCAGGGTTGAGGTGCCGGTGAGGTGGGATACCGCTTGATGGCTAAATCCGAGCAGTCCCACGGCATTAACACTGCCGGCCGCAAAGGCCAGGGTGAAAGCACCGGTTTCAACCCAGGGCGGCAATCTCGAAATCATCCACTCAGCTCCCCATCAAAGACCCCATCTTACTGCCAAGGCAACCACTTACGGGGCTTTCTTTGGCCAGCTGTCGCCAAGCATGGATATACAGCAGCAACTGCGGTTAGAATCGCTGTTTTTCGTCAAACAACAGGATGAAGACATGGGTCGCGCCTATCAAAACCGCAAAGAGTCCATGGCCAAGACGGCTGATGCCAAAACCAAGGTTTACAGCAAATACGCGCGTGAGATTTTCGTCACCGCTAAATCGGGCGGCTTTGACCCCGACGGTAACCTGGCATTGCGTGGCCTGATTGACCGCGCAAAGAAAGACCAGGTCCCCAGCCACGTTATCGACAAAGCAATCGACAAGGCTAAGGGCGGCGGCGGCGAAGACTTCTCCAAGGCTCAGTATGAAGGCTTTGGCCCCGGCAACTGCATGGTGATTGTCGACTGCCTGACCGACAACCCCAACCGCACCTTCGCCGATGTGCGCAACTGTTTCACCAAAACCAAAAGCAAGATCGGCACCGAAGGCAGCGTTAGCCACATGTTCGATCACTGCGCTATTTTGGCATTCAAAGGTGATGACGAAGAAGCCACACTGGAAGCGCTCATGATGGCTGATGTGGACGTAACCGACATCGAGAACGAAGACGGTCTGATTACCGTATTCACCCCGAGCACCGAATACTTCAAAACCAAACAAGCACTCATCGATGCCTTTGGTGAAGTGGATTTTGAGGTGGATCTGATCCAGTTTCTACCGCAAATCACCACAGAAATCAGCGGTGAAGATGTGGCCATGTTCGAGAAATTCACCGACATGCTCAACGAACTCGACGACGTGCAGAATATCTACCACAACGCCGAGTTCTGATTCAACTGGGCGTCGCCATGCGGCGCCAAGTTAGCTCTGCGAACGCAACCACAGCAACAAGCCCATAGCCCCGAGTGATAACAGCAGTAATATTCCGCTGTTCATTTTCATACGCTACTCCCCTTACTAGCGCTGGCTTTGAGCGGTTCGTCTTCGGCCTTTTCCAGCTGTTTTCGCTCATCACGCAATTGCTCAATCTGGTCCTTCAAGCGATCCTTTTCGTCGCCGTCAGCTTGTTTCGCCTGCTGCTGCAGTACCTCCACGCTCTCAGCCAACTCGGCTTTGCGCTCTTGCAGCTGCTGGGCCAACTCGGCCTTGTCGAACAGCACCTTTTCGGCGATTTTCTCTGGCTCTACAGCTGACGCCACTGGGCGAGTGCGCGACGGCGCAGGAATAAAGCTATAGCCCGAATCCACCGGACGTTGATTCATGATGGTCGCCGACATGATTTCGATGCCGGCGCCATGCAACTGATCCAGAATCGCTTTATGCAAATTAGAGCGAGCAGTGATCAGGCCTTTGGCCTCTGGCAATACGCCCGAAACCCGGTAGGTAATAGCAAAGTTACCCAGCTCGAGTATTTGCACAAAGGCATCATCCAGCTTGCTGCTTTCTGCGGCTTTTATCAGCAGCGGCTCAACTTGCGCATGATGCACGTCGTAGCCCAGCGACAGCGACGCCGAAACCAATGCGCCCGAGCTGCGCAGTGCCGACACCGGGTTGGTGGTCAAGTAGGTATTGGGTAAAGCAATCAGCTCACCGGTTTCAGACTGAATTTCGGTATCAAACAACCCCCGCTCAGCCACCCTGCCAAAGTGCTTGCCGACAGAAATAAAGTCGCCAATGACAAAGGGCTTGGTAATGCGCAACAGATTACCCGACGCCAGATTGGCGAAGATATTGCTGGAGGAAAAAGCGAACACACCCGAGATCAGCAAACCCAGCAGCGCGATAATCTGATTGCGCGACCCTTCGTTGACCGGCAGCGCCAGCACCACCGCGACCACACCCACCAGCGTCAATCCGAGCATCACCAGCTGACGGGAAAACAGCTTTTCGTTACCCAAACCACCGTGCCGAAGAATCAGCAGATAGTTTGCCCCCCACAGCGCTAGACCAACCACCAGCAGAGTTTCTAGCAGCGGCAGTATATTAGCGAAAGCATCCCTCACCTCGAGCAAAAAACCCACAGTCACGTCATCCTTTTATCAGAGCAAAATCAGCTCATGCACCGGCATGGCCTGGGTAAAACTTCTGAGCATCGGCACGCCGATATTGCTGGAATACTGCCACTTCCCAGGGGCGAATAGCGAGGATAATGCTTACGCCGTAGCGTTGTTCTAGCGGCATCGCTAGATCCTCCTGGTGACTGTGACGGAACTCCTGCGCCAGACGCCGCAGCTTCTTCTGGATCGCTTCATTGCTGCGCGGCGACAGCATACCGTTGAGAAACAAGCGTAACTCACCCGGTCGATTGAAGTGACATTGAAAAAAGTCAGCCTGCACCTGGGATTCAAAAAAGCGCTGGATAGGGCCATTTTTCTGCCAATTGAAATCGTGGGTAATCAGCGGCTTAATGCGGTTGGCCGGCAAGAGCTCAATCAAGCCCATACGATCCAACCGCACCAACTTGCTAATGGCCTCAGGTTCGGTCAATGCGTAGTTCTCAAGTATCTGAGCCAGACTCCAGCGGTTTAACGCGCAGATGGCGACCAGCAACAACTTGCTGTCTGAAACCAGCTCCTGCTCCTGCGCAGGAGCCAATGCATCAATGCGCATCTCTTGCTCCAACCGCCGCACCAGATCACTGATCTCAACGCCCAACAACCCACAGACGCGATCGAGCCGTTGCAGCGAGAACTGCCGCTCGGCAAACAGGCGCTTGACGCTCGCCTCGGACAACCCCAGCGCCTGCGCCACCTGCAAGTAGGTCACGCCTTGCTCCTTGAGCAGTTTTTTCAACACATCGATGATTGCGGTGGTCTGCGCCATGCTCAAAAAGCTCCCTAGCCAACACCAAAAAGTATTACCCAGTAATACCCATAGCTTTCACGATTGCAACTTTCTCTATTTAGCTCGCCATTCAGTATCAACTTGCGCACATTGCGCCTCAGCGGCGACCAACCTGCCGCACACATTCAATGCGAGGTAGCAAACAATGGAAAACGACATCAACAGTAGCTCCAGCGGTTGGATATTTTTCGTCAAGGTGTCCTTCGCAGTGGCCCTGCTGGCCACCGGTGCCGGGGTGGTCTTTGCCCCAACTGATCTGCTAGTGAAGGGCTATATGGCGGTCTGCGCACTTTTTCTGGTGAGCACCACCATCACGCTCTCAAAAACCATGCGCGATGAGCACGAGGGCAAGCGCATCTACAACCGCATTTCCGACGCCCGCGCCCAGCAACTACTCAAAGAATATACGGAGTAATCGATATGACTATTTGGCGAAAAGTAGGCACTTTATTCCGCGCCGGCGCACAGGAACCCTTGGAACATTTAGTGGATGCCAATGCCTTGCGCATCATGGAGCAAGAGCTGCGCGACACCGATCAAGCCATGCTGCGCGCCAAACGCGAGTTGGCTTGCCTGATGGCAACCGGCAAGGAGCTGCAACGCAGCAATCAGCAACTCGCTGAAGAACTGGCGCAACGGGAACAACAAGCCGCGCAAGCTTTGGCTAAAGGCGAAGCAGGTTTGGCTTACGAGCTGGCCGAATGGATTGCCGCACACGAAAACCAGCTGCTACAGCAACGCCAGCAGGCCGAGCATTTGGCCCGCCAGGAAGAGAGTCTGCGCCAGCAGCTACGTGACGCCGCGCGCAGCCAGCAACAATATCGCCGTGAGTGGCAGCTGGCCCACGCCAACCGCAACGCCGAGCAGGTGGTACGTAACCTTGGCGGGCATACTCAAGGCCTACACGCGCAATTGGGCGATCTGGCCAGTTCATTAGAGCGTATCCGCCAGCAACAACACCGCTTCGGCGATATCGACAACGCCCTGCGCGAGTTACAACAGGAAGACGATGGCAGCGCTATGGATAATCGATTACAACGAGCCGGAATCTGCGCTGGCAAGAGCAATGCGGATCAAGTGCTAGCCCGACTACGCGGGCAATCCGTTGGCGCGCCAAGCACGACATCTTGACGCTACCCCGGATTACACTGAGCACAAACGAGGGAAAGGTTGAACGCCTTTCCCTCAACAATTTATTCAATAACACCACGAAAAGTATATTTAACCTATGCTTACTCGGCTGCCACAGTGCCCCTTCACCCAATAGGAACGGCACCCATGACCCAACCGATAAAGTATTTTATCCTGCTTGCAGTGCTGTTGATCAGCACTGCACAGGCAAACGAGCTGCCAGATCAGCTGCGCATATCATTGTTGATTACCGCGCAATCGGCTGGCTCGCCAGAGGCTTTCACTGTCAGCGGTGGACGCTGGGGTACCGAGCGCCATCTGGTTCATGCTGCGTTACTGGTCGAGCATCCGCAGGGGCGCTTTCTGTTTGATACTGGTTTAGGCCGCGATATCGACAGCGCCTTTGCCGCGAATAACTGGATCAACCGCAAGCTGCTGGCCTACGAAGAGCTGAATCCCGCACTGGATCAGCTTGAGCAGGCCGGCTACCAAGCCAGTGACATTGATTTCATCATCCCTAGCCACCTGCATTGGGATCATTTGGGTGGCTTACCGGATTTCCCAACCACAACCGTCAAGGTGCTACCTCGCGGGCTAGAAGAAGCTCGCGAGCATGGCCAACGTCCGGCGTTCTTGCCTGAACATCTGGCAGGCCCACGGCAATGGCAAGACTTGCAGCTGAGTGATACGCCCTATCAGGGTTTCGACCGCAGCCTCGATCTGTTTGCTGATCAGCGCCTGATACTGGTTGATTTGAGTGGCCACACCGCGGGCCAGGTTGGCCTGTTCATCAACCTCGACTCGGGAAAACGTCTGTTCTTTATTGGCGATACCGCCTGGACCTTGCGCGGTGTAGAGCACAACCGCTCGCGGCCGCAGTTCGTGCAATGGATAGCCCACGTGGATTCCGACCGCGAAGCCAACGCCCAGGTGCTGCAACAGATTCATCAGCTAAGCGAAGAGCAGCCAGAGCTGTTGATAGTCCCCGCGCACGACGAGCTGGTGGCTCAGCAGCTGGCCCACTTCCCTGACTTCGAGGACTAAACATGGATCTACGCAGCCTACGCTATTTCTGCGCTGCGGCCGAGCTGGGCAGCATTACCGCAGCCGCCGAACGTTGCCATGTTGCGCAGCCGTCCATCTCCCACGCAATAGCGCAGCTGGAAGCCGAGTTTGAGTTGCGGCTATTCAGCCGCAGCAAAAAGGGCGTCAGCCTGACACCCGCCGGTGAGGAATTTTTTCAGCAGGCACGCCAGCTGTTGAGCAACGCTGGGCAGATGGAATCCCGCTTCAAGGCGCGCAAGCGCACGCCGCTGTTGGTCGGTATTCACCGCGAACTGGCCAGCCGCGACAGCGCTTGGCTGGTGCAGCTCTTGAGCCGCACCCTGCCCGAGCATCAGCTTGAGGTGCGCGTACAACCTGCACAGACCCCCGACCTTTGGCTAACCAGCGCCAGGCGTTCCCCTGCGGGCTACCGCTTCGTGAGTCTGCTGGACCAGCAATACCATCTGCTTACCCCAAAAGGCTGGCCCCTATCACTACCTCTTACGCTGGAGGCGGCGTTAGCGTATCCGTGGATTGACCGCCTCGACTGCGAGCAACGCGGCGCATTGCTCCGTCTCTTGCCGCAACTGGGGCAACATAGCCAAATGCAGGTCGATACGGAAGATCTGGCGCTTAGTTTGGTGCAGCACAAGCAGGGGGTAACCGTGATGGCATTGAGTGACGACACCGACACCCTGCCGGACGATATTCAACACTACAGCCTGCAAGGTCTGGCACCGCAGCCATTGTTGCAGCGCCAGCTGGGTGTCGCGGTCGCCGCCACAATAGGGGAAGAGGTCGAGCTCGCATTAGGGTTGAGCTGAAATCCCAAAAAAACGAACCAGTGCGGCTATGCTGTACTCCATCTGGTGCAAGTCCAACTTGTTTAACCCGCACCGTCTTCAGAGGACAGCATGCCCATCAACCGCCAACAACTCTTTCTCACCGGTTCCATCCCTCGCGCCCTGCTCACGTTGGCTGTGCCCATTATGCTTGCCAACATCCTGCAGTCGGGCTACCAGCTCACCGATGCATTTTGGGTCGGTCGGCTCGGTGCGGATGCAGTGGCGGCGGTCTCCATCAGCATGCCCGTCACCTTTCTGGTGATTGCCATGGGTTCCGGCCTGGCGATGGCCGGGGCAACACTTACGGCCCAGTACATGGGCGCCGGACGGCCGGACCTGGTCAACCATGTCGCCGCCCAGACCATGCTCATGGTAACCATTACCTCGGTGATTCTCGGCGCCTTGGGCTTTATGTTGGCACCGCATCTGTTGCGTTTGCTCGGTGTCACCGACGTCGTATACGAGGGCGCGTTGGGCTTTATGCGCGTGTCCTTCATCGGGGTTATCTTCGTATTCATCTACATCATGTTTCAGTCGCTCATGCGCGGCGTGGGCCAGACCAAAGTGCCGCTGTTTATCGTACTCGGCACCGTGATCCTCAATTTTGGCCTGGACCCGCTGTTCATCTTTGGCTGGGGGCCGTTTGCGGGCCATGGCGTGATGGGTGCGGCTATGGCCACGCTGACTACTCAAGCCATCGCGGCAGGTATCGGTCTTGTCATCTTTTTACGCGGCCGGCACGGCATCCAACTAACGTGGCGCGGCTTCAAACCGGATATGGAGTACATCCGCAAGGCGTTCTTTCTGGGTTTCCCGGGCTCAGTAGAACTCTCCACCCGTGGCCTGGGGTTGATGGTGATGTCTTTTCTGGTCGCCAGTTTTGGCACGCTGACCATCGCCGCTTACGGCATTGGCTCGAATATTTTGCAAGTCATCACCATCCCGGCCATGGGCCTGTCGATGGCGGTCTCAACGCTGGTGGGGCAAAACATGGGCGCGGGCAATATTCAGCGCGCCAGCAAGATCACCCAGTTGGCCGCACTTTACGCTTTCGCTGGGCTTAGCGTGGTGGGTCTGATGGTGTATTCCGCTGCGCCACAGATTGTCGCCTTTTTCGTGCCCAACGACCCGGACGTGATCAGCGAAGGCGCGCATTTTATTCGCATTATGGCTTTGGCCTGGGGCGGTATCGGTGTTCAGCTCTGCGTGGTCGCAGCCTTCCGCGCTTCCGGCAACATGGTCAGCGCCATGGTGATTGCCTTGGTGGCGCAGTGGATGCTGCAGTTTCCGTTGGCTTATGTGCTATCTAAGCACACGGTACTGGGCGCAGCAGGTATCTGGTGGTCTTTCCCGGTCACCAATATCTTGGTCGCACTGATCGCCCTATGCTGGTTCGCGCGCGGCGGCTGGAAGCGTACTCGCCTAACCGAGGATGAACGGCAGACCGTGAAGGTTACCGACGAGGCGCTAAGCGAAGAAGGTTATCGCTATCGTTAAACCCAGTCACTTGTTTGCAAGATGAGCGGTTTAAACTGAGACCATGGAAACGTTATCCGGTAAATCCGACCCCATCTTCAAAGCTGCCCGCAAACAAGTGCGTAAGGTGCTCAACCCTTTAGCGCAAGGCGCCGCACCCAGCGACGAAGACATTCACGCGATTCGCGTCTGCAGCAAAAAGCTGCGCGCGTTACTGCAGCTTTATCGTCCAGGTAATGCCAAGGCGGATATCAAGCAGGTAGAGCAGCTACTAAAGCAGCTTGCCAACTCGTACGCGGGTCTGCGCGATGCCCACGTGCAGGAAAAAACCCTTAGCCGGGTTATTAGCCAGTTGCCCTTTGAAGATCAGGCCGAAATGCAGCCGCTGCTTAACTACTTCGCCACGAACAACCGTCAGGCGAGCGAACAAGTGAAACCGATAGCGGCGCATCAAGGCTTCGCCGACATTCTACAACTCTGGCAACAGCAGCTCAGGCTGAAACACCGTTCCGATCCGGGCAAGGGGCTCGATTACAGCTATCGCCGAGCGCGCAAACTGGCACTTGATGCCCATGCCAGCGGCGAAGACGAGACCTATCACCAGTGCCGCAAATGGACTAAATATTACCTCTATCAAGCGCAGCTCTTATGCGAGCGTAAAGCCGCCAAACCCAGCATCACCTTGCTCAAACAGCTCGGCGAACAATTGGGTCTGTTTCAGGACCACTGCGTGTTGGAAGACAGTCTATTGCAAAGCCCCGCGCAGCAGCCTGAACTGGCCAATCTCAGCCAGTTGGCCTTGCTGGCAATAGAGCAACAGAAGACTCTCGATAAGGAAATAGCCCGCCAACTGTTTGAGCAGCTCTACCAGCACCCACATGTACCGCTGGCGTGTTGAGTCTTACTGCAAACGAATTGACCCTCAAAATTCCGCTTCCCGCCAGGCCAGCTATGCTGTGAAATAACGCCTCACCTAAACCGGCAGGAGCAAGACAATGGATTGGCGCGGCAGAAAGCAGAGCAACAACGTAGAAGATCGCCGCGGGCAAAGCATCCAGCGCGCCAGCGGCGGCGGTGCAGCCCTGATGCTAGTGCGCTTCCTGCCGATGATGCTGCGCAGCAAAGTCGGTCGTATCGTGCTAATCCTAGGCGTGCTGGCGTTCTTCGGCGCCAAGCTGCTGGGTATCGACTTGTTGCCCATGCTGATGGGCGGCGGAACGCAAAGCGTTACCCAGACTCAACCCGAGTTCAGCCCGCAGGAGCAGGAGTTGGCCCAATTCGTTTCGGTGGTGCTGGCAGATACTGAAACCACTTGGAACGCCCTGTTCAGTGCCGCTGGCGAAACCTATGAAGAACCCCGTTTGGTGCTGTTCTCCAATCGCGTCAATTCCGCCTGCGGAACCGCCAGCTCAGCGGTAGGCCCGTTTTACTGCCCCGGCGACAACCAGGTGTATCTGGACCTCGCTTTCTTCAACGACATGCGCCAGCAACTAGGCGCACCCGGCGACTTTGCCCAGGCCTACGTAATTGCCCACGAAGTGGGTCATCACGTACAAAACTTGCTGGGTATCAGCCAGAAAGTACGTCAGGCCGGCGCCGGAAAATCGCAAGCCACGGTCAACGCCCTGTCTGTTAAGCAAGAGTTGCAGGCTGACTGTTTTGCCGGCATCTGGGGCCATGCCGCCAATACCCAACGACAGCTGCTCGACCCGGATGATCTGGAAGAGGCCCTGACCGCCGCCTCCGCGATCGGCGATGATCGTTTGCAGCGCCAGGCCGGACAAGATGTGGTGCCCGACAGCTTTACCCACGGTAGCTCCGCGCAACGGGTCAAATGGTTCAAGCGCGGCTTTGAGTCGGGCAGCATGGCAGACTGCGATACATTCTCCGCCGCCAACTGACCTCAAGCCTTGGCTGGGGCGCCGCGCCAGGCGTCCCAGCGAGCGTTAACCCACAGTGATAGCGCAATAACCACTGAGCCAGCAGCAAGGCGCAGCAGGTCTGCGTCATGGTCCCAGATCAGTAGATTGACTAGCAGTCCGGCGGGCACCAGCGCGTTGTTCATTACGCCCAAGGTGCCAGCATCTACTTGCGCCGCGCCGCGATTCCAGAAGAAGAATCCCAGCCCGGAAGCAGCCAATCCCAACCACGTCAGCACACCCCATTGCACACTGGTATGCGGCAACCGGCTGTGATCACCCAGCAACAGCCAGGCCGGTAGTACCACCATAAAGGCACCGATAAAGAACAAACCAAAACCCTGCCACTGAGTACGGGCCGTCAACTGATAGCGCCGCACCATATGCGCATAGCCTACCTGCCCTGCCGCAAACGTCAGATTGGCCAGCTGCATGATCAAAAAGCCGCGAATAAAACTGTCGCTAAGGCCGTCGTAACGAATGATCCCCGCCCCAACCACCGCAATGCTCGCTGCCACCAAAGGGCCGAGACTAAAGCGACGACGGATCAAGTTATCTACCAGAGCGATATGCAGGGGCGTAAAGATAGTGAACAGCAGCACCTCCGGCACGGAGATGTATTCAAAAGACAGGTACAAACAGATATAGGTGACACCGAACTGCAGCGCGCCGACCAGCAACAAGCCACCAATCATCGGGCGTGGCAAGGCCCGCAACCTCAACAATGGCAGGAACAGCAGGCTGGCGAGCGCAGTGCGCGTTAACACCGCAAAGTAGCTATCGACCTGACCCGCTAGATATTCGCCAATCAGGCTGAACGAAAGGGCCCACAACAGGGTAACGGCAATAAGAAAAGGCATGGAGTCTCGGTGCAAAAGACCGCGAGTATAACGACAACCTCTTCCGTACTCACGTGCAGACTGCCCGACCGATCAGCAATTACTCTGGCAGCAAGACTACTTGCGCGCTAAATTATACTACTGCGCTTTTATGCACCTACATGCCCAACAGGAAATTCCATGCCCAAATCGGACGCCTGCCCAGAGCTGATGCTGGACAACCAACTGTGCTTCGCACTGCATTCCACTTCCCTGCTGATGACCAAGGTCTACAAGCCGCTGCTCAAAGAACTGTCGCTAACCTATCCGCAATATCTGGCCATGCTGGTGCTCTGGGAAAGCGATGGCATCACTGTCGGCGACATCAGCAAGCGTTTGCTGACCGACCCAGGCTCACTGACTCCTCTGCTCAAGCGACTGGAAGCCGAGGGCCTGCTTAAGCGCCTGCGCAGTAAACAGGATGAACGTGTGGTTGAGCTGCATTTGACCAGTGCTGGTCAGGCATTGAAAGAGTGCGCCAAGGCTGTACCGCGTTGCATCGTCGATGCCGCAGATCAGTCGCTGGACGAGTTGGTGATGTTGCGCGATCAACTCCTCAAATTGCGTACTTCGCTACAGGGCAGCCTGGAAAACTGATTACCTAAAAAATCAATTAGCGTGCGAAGCGCTCGCATGCCTGCGCAGAGAAGATAGCAATTTAACTTGCGCGCAAGGTAAATACTGGTAAGGTTGCATTTTAGTTAGCGCGCAATATTAATTCGCGCAATCGAAAGTATTCTTAACTTACTCGCAGGAGATTTACCATGTCCGTTGAAAATGTCGTTTATCGCGCCTATGCCGAAGCCACTGGTGGTCGTGATGGTCGCGCTGTCTCCTCCGATGGCGTGCTGGATGTTGAGCTGAGCACACCGAAAGAATTGGGTGGCGCAGGTGGCCAGGGGACTAACCCTGAGCAGCTGTTTGCTGCTGGCTATTCCGCCTGCTACATCGGCGCGATGAAGTTCGTCGCCGGCCGCGACAAACTGGCCATGCCAGCCGACGCGTCAGTAGAAGGGATAGTGGGTATTGGCCAGATCCCCAATGGTTTTGGCATTGAGGTAGAGCTGCGCATCAGCTTGCCGGGCATGGATGACGAGCAGGCCAGCCAGCTGATCGAGCGCGCTCATCAGGTATGCCCCTACTCCAACGCTACCCGCGGCAATATCGACGTCACCCTGACTCGGGTGTAATCCTCAGCGTGGCGCCGGCTCAGCGGTTGAGCCGGCGCTGCATCTGCTTATACCAGCGATACCCCACCCAAGCCGACGCCAATAAATAAGGGAAAGCACCCAGCACCCACATGATCAAACCGGCCAGCTGTTGATCCTGCAGAGAGCGGTCGGGTCCATAAAGGGAAGCCTGGGCAAAGGTCAGCATCGCGCCGAGAAAGCCGGTATGCATCAGGGTAAATAGCAGCGCAAACAGCGCCCAGTGCACAGCGCGCGAGCTGCTTTTCAGCACCGCCCACCAGAACAACCCCGCCGTAACCAGAAAGCAGGCATGTTCGATTACGTGCCACCAGGGATTATCCAGCGCCAGCACATAGAATCGCGGCACATGCCAAAACCAAATGACCAGCCCGTGCAGATAGGCGGCCAGCATCGGATGCCGGGTAAAGCGCAACAACGGATTCCAGATGACCGACGCCGCTCGCCCTCCCCCCGCAGATATTTGCGGCAACGGCCGAGCTAGAACAAATAGCGGCGCGATCACCACCATAAACAACATGTGTTGCACCATGTGCCAGGCAGTGCTGGTTTCAGCCCACTCGTCGAGAGGACCCAGCACCGCGTAAAACGCCAGAAGCATACTCAGATTGAATGCCGCCAGCGCCAGCATGGCCGGCCGCGCCCGCCATGCACCCAGCAAATACACCAGCCAGCCCAAACCCAGCACCAGCGCGCTGAGCATTGCAGCTGTTTGCTCCTGCCCACCACCCGCCAAAGGGCTGTGCGCCCACGCCATGGGCGCTACTAGCATCAACAGCAAGAGCGAACCGCTCGCCATTACACGCAAGGCGGCAATATCACACTGGGGAGTGTAAGAGCGAAGGCGGCAAGCGCCGAAATCAGGTAGGCCGCAGCGGCGATACGCGCAATAAAACGGCCGCTGCCATCACCGTCATCATGCGCCGGTGCTGCGTTCCAGCAACGTCGGGCGAGCCAGATCAACAGCACCGCCAGAATCGCCCCGCAAAACAGCATCACACCATTCAACCAGGTCACCGCACCTCGTTTGTCCGGCGGTGGCGCAAACTCGCAGGCCACAGAAAGCCCGCCGTACAGCAACACAAACCAGCCGCTCCAGATAACCAGACCGAACACCAGCTGCGCTGGATGCAAAGGTGACCACACGCTCATTAACCAACCTCCCAAACCATGGGCAGCAGCACAAAAGCGGCAAAGCTCATCCAGAACACGCCCAAGGTATAAATCCAGAAGGGCTGAACCACGACTGGCTCGTAGGGCAGACGCAGACTGACATACCCAATACGCACCCGCAGCGCCTGCAACACAGTGAAGATGGTCGCTAACCCGGCATGCAGTAGTAGGTAGTAGAGCATCACCGAGAGCACCGCATCGTGCGCAAGGTCGCTCGGTTTCAATGGTGCTGCAATCAATACCCAGGCCAACAGACCGACGTGTAATGCGCCCAAACTGGCAGCTATCCAAAGCATTTTCTGCAAGTGCGCATCGCTGCCGTTACGTAACTGCGTCACGGCAAATCGGTAGATCAGCACCGCCGCACTCAACGCCAGCCCGCTCGCCAGCAAAGGCCATAAGCTAATCGGCGCCTCCTCAGGCACCGACCATTGCGGCGCTGCGGTCCACAGATAAAACCAGCCAAACAGCAAAGAGACATAGAGTGTGCCGTTGGCCATCAAGCTAACGACCATCCCCCACAAACCAGGGCCGTCGAAGGTTCGCGAATGCAGTGGCGGATCGACCGGATCGTCATCGCGCCAAGGCGATGCGACCGGATGCGCGCCATTGTGCCAGCCCCAGCGCAGTGCAAAGAACAGCACGCCAAGCGAGGCAACGAGCGCCAATGGATAGACTTTCACGAGCAGGCTGATGCAGACCACCGCAATCATCAACGCCGTCTGCAGCGGCAACCAGGAGTTGGTGGGTAAGTGAATTACTTCGCGTACCTTGCCAGTAATCGCATCCGAGCCAAAAATATCGCGCCGCTCGTACATTACTTCGCTCAATCCATGGTGCCCCTGCTCGATGGTCTCCGGCAGGTTTGGGTGTTCCCACATGGGGTGGCGGGTGTCGATGTCCGGCAAGCTGGCAAAGTTGTAAGCACTGGCTGGCATGGGTGTGGCCCATTCCAGCGTATCCGCATTCCACGGATTACTTTTAGCCTTGCGACCAAAACGAAAGTGCAATGTGATATCCAGAATGATCACCGCGACGCCAATCGCCATGATAAACCCACCTACGGATGACAGCAGATTCAACCAGCCCCAGCCCATCTCCGCGTCATAGGTGTAAACCCGCCGTGGCATACCCAGCAGGCCGGTCAGGTGCATCAATAGGAAGGTCATGTTGAAGCCACCAAAGAACAACCAAAATCCCCAGCGGCCCAGCGTGTCCGACGGCATGCGCCCAGATACATGCGGCAACCAATAATAGAAGCCCGCCACCAGCGGAAACAACATGCCGCCAACCAGCACATAGTGCATATGCGCGACCACAAAATGGGTATCGTGTACTTGCCAGTTAAACGGCACCAACGCCAGCATTACGCCAGTCAAACCACCGGCAACAAACACGATCAAAAAACCCAATATCCACAACATCGGCAGACGAAATACCACCTTGCCAGTCCACAAGGTCGCCAGCCAGGCGAAGATTTGAATTGCCGTGGGGATCGCCACCAGCATGCTGGCAATGGAGAAAAACGCTAGCGCCAGTTGCGGAATACCGACGGTAAACATGTGGTGAACCCAGAGTCCGAAGCTGATGAAGCCCATAACAATGATCGCCAGCACTATCCAGCGATACCCCACCAGCGGACGCTGCGCAAATACCGGAATCAAGGTAGAAACAATACCTGCCGCCGGCAGGAAGATGATGTACACCTCGGGGTGACCAAACAGCCAGAACAGATGTTGCCACAGCAGCGGGTCACCGCCACCAACCACATCGAAAAAGACCCAGCCAGCGGCACGTTCAAGCTCCAGCAAAATACTGCCGAGAATCAGCGGCGGAAAGCCAAAGATGATCATCAGCGCCATGGCGAGAATGTACCAACAAAAGATCGGCATCTTGTTCAATGCCATGCCGTTGGCACGGGTGCGCAGAATCGACACCACTAACTCAACCCCGGCAGAAATCGCAGAGATCTCCACAAAGGTGATACCAATCAGCCAGAAATCCGGGCCCTTACCCGGCGAAAACTCAGCATTGCTGAGCGGCGTATACATAAACCAGCCAGCATCCGGCGCGATCTGCAGCACCAGGCTCGAGAGAATGATCAGTCCGCCAAACAGATAGCAGTAGTAGCCCAACGCGCTGAGTCTAGGAAATACCAAATCCCGCGTGCCAATCATCTTCGGGATCAGGTACATGGCCGCACCTTCCAAAACCGGAATGGCAAACAGGAACATCATCACCGTGCCGTGCATGGTAAACAGCTGGTTGTATAGCTCCGGGCCAATGATGTCCTGCTCTGGCAGCGCCAGCTGAGTGCGAACCAGCATGGCTAACAAGCCGCCAACCAGGAAAAAACCCAGCCCGGTAATCAGAAACCGCAGGCCCACCGTAGTGTGGTTTACCGCCGAGGCGGCACCCCAACCCGGTTTATTACCCCAGACGCGCTCAAGTTCCTCGTGTAGCTCCTCGGCCGGCTTATTGGTGCCTTCACTCATCGGTTTGTCTCTGTTTCAGCCAGGCTTGGTAGTCAGCAGGCTCATGCGCCTGAACGGTAAACTGCATGTGCGCGTGCCCCTTGCCGCAAAATTCCGTGCAACTGCCATGAAAGGTCCCGGGATAATCCGCCTCCAGGCGCAGGATATTGGTGCGGCCCGGAAACATATCCATCTTGCCGCCCAGGCGCGGCACCCAAAACGAATGCACCACATCACTGCTGGTTAGGTGCAGATCAACCGGCACCCCGGCGGGAATGTGGAGTTCATCCTTCAGCACTATGCCAGTATCCGGATAGCTAACTTCCCACCACCATTGATGGGCCGTCACATTGATACGCACCGGCTCACCTTCATCCAGGGGCAGCGGTAACATGCGTTGTCCTAGGGGAATACCAAAAGCCAGGATGACCGTAATACTCAATATGGGCAGTATCAAACCGCCGCCCACCACCCAACGATTTTGGACACGTTGTGCCTCGCGGTCAGTGACCTGCCCCGGATCCCGACGCATCGCATGCAGCCAGAGTAGAACCACCACCAGCAACACCAGCGTAAAGGCAGAAAACATACCCCACCAAAGCCACGCGCTAGCCTGAGCGCTTGGCCCAGCCGGCTGCAACGCCGACATAGGGCCGTCGCAGCCACTCAGCAGCAATGGGATGCCAAGCGCCCACATCACTGTTAATCTGCGAGAAATAGTTGTGCTCCACAGGCAATCGCCAAGAGCCAAGCACCTTTGAGGATTCCGATGGCTTCTGCTCCCATCATCAGCAAAATGGCGATTGCCGGTCACCCTTTGCACCCTATGGTGATCCACTTCCCGGTAGCCGCTTTGCTCGGCCTGATAGGGACCGACATCGGCTACGTGTTGAGCGGGGATTTTTTCTGGGCGCGAGCCGGCCTCTGGCTGGCGGGTATTGGCGTACTGGGGGGCTGGATATCCGGCACCATTGGCCTGCTGGACCTGCTCTTGGTGAAACAGATACGTCGCCTGATAACCGCCTGGTGCCACGCCATACTGGCGGTCATGCTGTTGTCGTTGGCAACGCTCAACTGGATAGGTCGTCTCGGCCAACCGGACGCACTCATCATGCCCTGGGGCTTGTATCTGTCGTTGCTCAGTGGCTTGTTGATTGCGCTCGCCAGCGTGCTGGGCGGGCAATTGGTTTACGATCACGCGGTTGGCGTGGCGCCGGAAAAAACCGAGGAGCGTGCGGTGCGTGACCACAAGATTGAGCAGGCGGAAAAGCCCTGAAAGCGTCATAACCAAGCCTCCAGCGGCGGCTTGGCAAGCACCAGCCAGATAATCAGCGCCATTAACGAAGCAGCAATGAGGCCCAGTAGCAGACACCAAATGCGCAGCGGTTTGCCGTTGCGCGCCTCCAGCCTGAGCACCAGCATGCCAAGCCCGGTATGTACAAAAACCAATCCAACCACCAGCGTCAACTTGGCTATCAGCCACACCGTCATACTGTGCTCTATCACAAATACCAGACTGCCGGCAATGATCGCCAACAGCGCCGCAGGCGTGGCGATGCGTGTGAAGATAAAACGGGTTATGGAGTCAAATGGATCCGGCCGCTCTTCTATCGCCGAGTTATCACGCGCCACACTGGCTATCAGCGCGGGCAAATAGAGCAGACAGGCGCCCCAGAACAACAACGCTGAAATGTGTAGAACAAGAATCCAGAGCATCGCTCAACAACTCCCTGTATGCACTATGAGAGCCCCGCGTCGCAGAGCTCAACAATGCAGACTACAACAGTTTGGTCGCCAACAGACTGCCTGCTGCGAGAATACAGCCCACCGCGATCAGCACCAGAAGGCCGTCGCGCGCGACTAACGCCAAGCCCAAAATCGCCAGCGCCAAGCCAACAATAGAAGAAGAAAACGGCACCAGCTCAAGAAACGGCAAACCCGCCGCCACGGTCACGCATAGGCCAGCGATCAAATAAGTAGAGGAAGGGTGCAACATAAAGTTCAGGCGGGGCTTTATCAGCCGGTCAATCCGGCGTGCGGTGGGCTTCACCCAAGTAATCGCCTTAGCCAGCTTGGCCTGTGGCACCGAACGATTCAGAATAAATGCTGGCAGCCAGAAGTTTTTGCGCCCAACCAGCATTTGCACTGCAATAAGCATGACAAACAAGCCGGCAAACACCGCCATGCCCGGAATCCCGCTGAGCGGCGAAAACAGCGTTATTCCCATGATCAGCAGCATGGGCCCGAACGAGCGACTGCCGATCGATTCGACCACCTGTCGCATCGACAGGCGATCGTCATCCGGTGTCAGACTGGCGATGTGCTCCAGCATCTGTTCGAGATTCTGCGGTGAGTCCGGCACCAAAGCTACTCCTTCACGCTCCGACGTTTAACGCCGGACGCACTGCATTGCCAAGTCAGAGCGGCTTGCCCCGATTGCCGTGCGCGGCGACAAATTGCTGCACTTCAGTCAGGCTATTTTCCAGCACGGTGCAACGTTCTTCACGCTCGAACAAATCGCTCAAGTGAGGAGGCAGGTGCAATTCCTGGCCAATCCCGGCCTCACGCACCGCATCCGGAAACTTGACCGGATGCGCTGTGCCCAGTGTCACCATCGGAATACTCAACGAACGACGGCATTCGCGCGCCGCATGCACGCCGATAGCAGTATGCGGATCAAGCAATTCACCACACTCTTTGAACACGCTGGCGATGGTTGCGCAGGTCTGCTCATCGTCCACTGCGAGCGAATCAAACAGCTTACGCGCCTCGGTCCAGCGCTCATCGGCAACCGACAGCTTGCCAGTCTGTTTGAAGTCGCTCAGCAGCTCGGCCACGGCCGCGCCGTTACGGCCGTGCAGATCAAACAACAGGCGCTCAAAGTTAGACGAGACCATAATGTCCATCGAGGGCGACAAGGACGGATGCAGCGTGTCTTTGTTGTACTGATTGGCACTCATGAAGCGATGCAAAATGTCGTTACGGTTAGTCGCGACGATCAGTTGGCTGATCGGCAGTCCCATATTGCGCGCCAGGTAACCGGCAAAAATGTCACCAAAGTTGCCGGTCGGCACCGAGAAGGCCACAGAGCGCGCTGGGCCACCCAGCTGCAGGGCCGCGTGGAAGTAATAGACGATCTGCGCCATGATGCGCGCCCAGTTGATCGAGTTCACCGCCACCAGGCGAGTGCCCTTGAGAAAGCCCTGATCAGCAAAGCTGGCCTTGATCATCTCCTGGCAGTCATCGAAATTGCCTTCGATGGCAATGTTATGGATGTTGTCGCCCATGATCGTCGTCATCTGCCGACGCTGCACTTCTGATACCCGGTTGTGCGGGTGCAGAATAAAGATATCTACGTTGTCACAGCGGCGACAACCTTCAATCGCGGCTGAACCGGTATCGCCCGAGGTCGCACCCATAATGACAACGCGCTCACCGCGCTTTTGCAGGAAGTAATCCAGCAGACGGCCCAGCAGTTGTAGCGCAAAGTCTTTGAACGCCAGCGTCGGGCCATGGAATAGTTCCAGTACCCACTCGTTGCTATTCAACTGACGCAGCGGAGCAACCGACTGGTGAGCAAATACACCATAGGTTTCTTGCAGGATCTGTTTGAAATCAGCGTCTGGAATGCTGCCGCTGACGAACGGGCGCATCACGTTGAAGGCTAGCTCGTGGTAAGGCAGATCTGCCCAAGAGGCAATCTGCTCTTGCGTAAAGCGCGGCAGATTTTCGGGAACGTATAGGCCGCCATCGGAGGCCAGGCCAGCCAACAGAACATCTTCAAAATTCAGGGCCGGAGCCTGGCCGCGAGTGCTGATATAGCGCATATCTACAAACCTTCGGTTTGAGCTGCGAGCCGCAAGTTGCGCGCCGCAAGCTGTCCGTGCAGAACGCGCTCGCCGCTTGCAATTTGCTGCTTGCCGCTGATTAATTCAGTTGTTCTACCCGCACGCGCATCAGCGGAGCGGCGATTTCTTCCAGCGCTTCCAGAGCGGCGATGGCCACATTCATATCCTGCTCACGCACGCGATGGGTCAGCAGTATGATCGGCACCAGGCCGTCCTGCTCCTCCGCTTCTTTCTGCATGATCGACTCGATGTTGATGCCGCGCTCGGACAGAATAGTCGCAACCTTGGCCAGCACGCCCGGACGGTCCTTGGCCTGTAAGCGCAGGTAGTAGGCCGTGGTGATCTGTTCCACCGGCAGCACCGGCAGATCCGACAGCGATTCAGCCTGGAATGCCAGGTGCGGCACGCGGTTATTCGGATCGGTCGTTAACGCGCGTACCACGTCGATGATGTCTGCAACGACGGCTGAAGCGGTCGGCTCCGCGCCGGCACCTGCGCCGTAGTAAAGCGTCGAGCCTACCGCGTCGCCATTGACCATGACCGCATTCATCACGCCATTAACGTTAGCCAACAGACGATCAGCTGGAATCAATGTCGGATGCACACGTAGCTCAACACCATTTTCGGTACGACGTGCCACACCCAAATGCTTGATACGGTAGCCCAACGCTTCAGCGTAATTCACATCAGCAGTGGTCAGCTTGGTAATGCCTTCGGTGTAGGCCTTGTCGAACTGCAGCGGAATACCAAAAGCAATGGAAGCCAGAATGGTCAGCTTGTGCGCTGCGTCTATACCTTCCACATCAAAGGTCGGATCGGACTCGGCATAACCCAACGCCTGAGCTTCAGCCAGCACGTCTTCAAAGGTACGGCCCTTGTCACGCATCTCGGTCAGGATGAAGTTACCGGTGCCATTGATGATACCGGCCACCCAATCGATTTGGTTAGCCGCAAGGCCTTCGCGTAACGCTTTGATAATCGGGATACCACCGGCAACCGAAGCTTCAAAGGCAACCACGACGCCCTTTTCGCTGGCAGCGGCAAAAATTTCGTTGCCGTGCACTGCAATCAGCGCCTTGTTGGCAGTGACCACGTGCTTGCCATTAGCGATAGCGCCCATGACCACTTCTTTGGCCAACGTGTAGCCACCAATCAGCTCGACGACAACGTCGATCTCAGGGTTGTTAACCACATCGAATACGTCACCTGTGGTCGGCGTATCACCGATGTTGCAGGCTGGGTTGGGATGACGCGTCGCAATCTGCGCCACGTCAATGCCGCGCCCCGCACGCCGGGCGATTTCCGCCGCGTTCCGCTGCAAGACGTTAAAGGTGCCACCGCCAACGGTGCCCAAACCACAGATGCCTACTTTGACCGGTTTCAAACGTTGGTCCCCACTTGATTATCTATTTGAATATATTTGACTGCCCGGCAGCACTGCTGCCGGAGCCGCGATTACTCTTTGTTTTCCAGCGCCATAGCCGCTAACTGTTCCGCAGGCTGATAACCCGGAATCATCACGCCGTTAGCAAGAAAGATCGCTGGCGTACCCTGCACACCCAATTGCTGACCCAGCTGGTATTCCCGGGCGACCGGGTTGGCACAGGTTTTCTCTTCTATCTGTTTGCCTTGCTTGGCCGAAGTCATCGCTTGTTGACGATCATCAGCACACCAAACAGATTGCATGACCTGCGCCGCAGGCGATTCCATACCACCACGCGGGAAGGCCATATAACGCACTTCAATGCCCAGGTTGTTCAGCTCTGCCACTTCACTGTGCAGCTTGCGGCAATAACCGCAATCCACATCAGTAAATACGGTGATATGTGTCTTGGCCGTTTCTGGCGCAAAGACCACCATGTCCTTGGCTTCAACTTTGTCGAGTACCTGACCGATGCCGCTAGCTTCCGCCGCAGAGGTAAGATTGCGCGGCTTGCCGTCGTTAACCTCAATCAGGGTGCCCTGCATAAAGTACTTGCCATCAGCCGAGGCGTACAACACCCGACCGGTTTCCAACTGCACCTGATACAGGCCATCCACCGGGGTCTCAGCTATCGATGACACCGGCACATCAAATTTGAGTTTGGACAGACCCTCAGTAATCGCGGTCTGGGTATCTGCCATCGCATGCGAACCCCATAGGGCCAACAGGCAGGTTACGCCATATCTAAGTCGCATAATCTGATCCTCTAGAAGACGGCAAAGCTTATCATGAAATATCCGCGTCACCCACGGGGATGGTGCTCTGCGTGCATATCTCGCAGCCGCTGACGGGCAATGTGTGTGTAGATTTGTGTCGTAGACAGATCACTATGACCCAGCAACATCTGGACTACCCGCAAATCCGCACCATGATTGAGCAGATGCGTGGCAAAAGCATGACGCAGGGTGTGCGGCGATAAATCAGCACGGATCCCTGCCTGCTGCGCATGCAACTTGATACGATGCCAGAACGTCTGCCGTGTCATTTCCCTAGCCAAGCGGCTGGGAAACACCACATCACTGGGCTTGCCATTCAGCAACGCGGGCCGACTGTGCTGCACATACCGCTCAAGCCAGACCATCGCCTCTTCACCCAGCGGCACCAAGCGCTCTTTATTACCTTTACCGGTTACCCGCACTACGCCTTGGCGCAAATTAACCTGATCCAGCCGCAACCCTACTAGCTCGCTAACCCGCAGCCCACAAGCGTAGAGCACCTCCAGCATGCAGCGATCCCGCAGACCTAGACTGTCATCGATATCCGGCGCTGACAGCAAGCGCTCAACATCCTGCTCGCTCAACGCCTTGGGCAACGGACGCCCGAGCTTGGGCATGGCAATATCCAACGTCGGATCAACGGTCAAACGCCCCAAGCGCAGCAAATGCCGGTAAAAACCGCGTGAGCACGACAACAAACGTGCGCTAGATCGAGCCTGGTAACCCTGCGCAATGCGCCAGCCCAGATGCTCCATCAGATCGCCACGTGACGCACCTAACAGATTGCTGCCACGCAGGCCTAACCAGCCAGCCAGCAGACTGAGATCAGTGCGATAAGCACTCAGCGTATGTTTCGACAGACCGCGTTCCAGCCACAGGCTGTCGAGAAACTCGGCGATCAGTTGCTGGTCAGCTGGCGAGACCGGCACGTCCTTATCTTTGCTCACGGGCATAGCCTGCTCACTGTGCTGAGGTAACCGCCATTAAAAACAGTCACCCACAAAAAAGCAGCCCTTAGGCTGCTTTTTTGTGGGTCAAGCGTCCAATCAGGACAGCTTTTCCTTGATACGTGCAGCCTTACCGGACAGAGCACGCAGGTAGTAAAGCTTAGCTTTACGTACATCACCACGACGCTTGACGGAAATGGTGTCGATCAGCGGCGAGTAGGTCTGGAAAGTACGCTCAACGCCAACACCGCTAGAGATTTTACGAACGGTAAAAGCAGAGTTCAGACCACGGTTACGCTTACCGATAACCACGCCTTCAAAGGCCTGCAGACGCGAGCGATCGCCTTCCTTCACCTTGACCTGGACGATTACGGTATCACCCGGCGCGAACGAGGGGATTTCCTTGGACATCTGTTCAGCTTCAAGCTGGGCAATAATATTGGACATCGTTGCTACTCCTGCACAGGCCGTCGGACCTGTTAATGGTTATCGGTTTCCTGCTCGCGGATATATTCCGCCAACAGCTTCTGCTGTTCTTTGCTCAAGTCCAGCTCTTCGAGCAACTCTGGCCGACGTTGCCAGGTTCTACCCAAAGACTGCTTGAGACGCCAGCGCCGGATCAGTTCGTGATTACCGCTAAGCAGCACCTCCGGTACGCGCTGCCCGTCAAACTCTTCCGGCCGGGTAAAGTGTGGGCAATCCAACCACCCCGCCGAAAACGAATCTTCTACCGCTGAATCCGCATGCCCAAGCACGCCAGGAATCAAGCGGGTTACCGCATCCAGAAGCACCATGGCCCCAAGCTCTCCACCCGACAACACGTAGTCACCAATGGAAATCTCTTCATCGACGCAGCGCTCAATAATGCGCTCATCAATCCCCTCGTAGCGACCACACAGCAATACCACGCTGTCCAGCTCTGCCAGCTGCTCAGCCCGTTTCTGGGTGAGTGGCTGCCCCTGCGGTGAGAGATAAATCACGCGGGGTGGTGAGGGTGCCTGCTGCTTGATGGCCGCAATGGACTCAAGCAAGGGCTCCACCTTCATCAGCATGCCGGGGCCGCCGCCGAAGGGACGATCATCTACCGTACGGTGACGATCATGTGCATGCTCACGGGGATTGCTGAAAACCACTTCCAGCTGTCCGCGCTTGACGGCTCGCCCGGTTACCCCGGACTCGGTCAGCGCTGTAAACATTTCGGGAAACAAAGTCACCACACCGGCCCACACCGGTCAGAACTCCGCGTCCCAGTCGACCTGGATAACCGCTGTTTCCAAATCTATATTCAATACAAATTGGCCGGGCAAGTAAGGCAACACACGCTCTCGCTGATCAATACTGCCTGCGCAGGGTTTGATCACCATTACGTCGTTGGAACCGGTTTCCAGCAGGTGATCCACCTTGCCGAACAACTGGCCTTCCAGGTTAATCACCTGCAAGCCTTCCAGTTGATACCAGTAATACTCACCGTCCTCGAGCTCGGGCAGAGAACTGGTCTCTACGCTAATCTCGAAGCCAACCAAAGCCTCGGCTTGATCACGGTCATCCACACCCTTGAGCTGAACAACCAATACACGCCCTTGCAGGCGACCACCGAGGATGGACACTGTGCGTTGCTCGGAACCTCTATGAAGGCTCCACTGCGTATAACCCAGCACATTGTCCAGTGGGTCGGTATGCGAATACACCTTCACCGCCCCACGCAACCCTTGAACCGATACGATCTTGCCGAGAATCACACGAGGTGATTCGGTCGATTCAGGAGCAGTTGTCATATTCAGGCAGCAGCCTGAGCTTCCTTCAACAGCGCAGCAACGCGATCAGAAGGCTGTGCGCCCTGACCCAACCAGTACTGAACGCGCTCGTCGTTTACGGACAAACGGATTTCTGCACCAGATGCAACTGGGTTGAAGAAACCAACGCGCTCAACAAAACGACCATCACGGGCGTTACGGCTGTTGGCAACAGTCAAATGATAGAAGGGGCGCTTCTTGGAGCCACCACGAGCAAGACGAATGGTTACCATGTGGACATCGTTTCCTGTGTTTGAATAACGCTACAAAATTCATCGCGGGCTGTGCTGCAATAACGCATACACCTATGGCCCGAAAGGTCGCGTATTCTACGGAATATCGCGCCCGATGAAAACTCTTTTTTGATTAAGCTTTAAACAGCTCAGAATCGGGGCATACCGCCGCCAGGGGGCATCATGCCACCACCGCCACCGCCGCCCATACCACCCATGCCGCGCATCAACTTAGCCATGCCACCTTTGCCGGTGACTTTCTTCATCATCTTCTGCATCTGCTTGTGCTGCTTAAGCACCCGGCCGATGTCCTGAATTTGCGAACCTGAGCCGGCAGCGATACGCCGCTTACGCGAGCCGCTGATAATATCGGGATTGCGGCGCTCGCCCGGCGTCATCGAATTAATGATCGCCTCCATGCGCTTGAACTGCTTGGTCGCCTCAGTCTGGGCGGTTTCCATTTGCGCGGCATTCATCTTGCCGCCCATCATCGGCAGCTTCTCCATCATTGAGCCAAGGCCGCCCATGCTGTTCATCTGCTGCAGCTGATCACGGAAGTCTTCAAGATCGAAGCCCTTACCCTTCTTCAGCTTCTTGGCCAGTTTTTCGGCCTTGTCCTTGTCTAGCTTCTGCTCGGCTTGCTCGATCAGAGTAAGTACGTCACCCATGCCGAGAATGCGCGAAGCCACACGATCAGGGTGGAATACCTCAAGGGCATCAACCTTCTCACCCATACCGAGGAACTTGATCGGCTTGCCAGTAATATGGCGAACCGACAACGCCGCACCGCCACGCGCATCACCGTCAACCTTGGTGAGAATCACACCCGTCAGCGGCAGTGCTTCGTTGAAGGCCTGCGCCGTATTGGCGGCGTCCTGGCCGGTCATCGCATCGACCACAAACAGCGTTTCCGCTGGTTTAGCCGCAGCGTGCACCTGTTTGATCTCAGCCATCATGTCAGCATCGATATGCAGGCGACCTGCCGTATCGATAATCAGCACATCCATAAAGCGGTTACGCGCTTCGCGCAACGCTGCTTCAACAATGGCTACTGGCTTCTGTTCAATACTGGAGGCAAAGAAAGCAACATCTACCTCAGCCGCCAGAGTCTCCAACTGCTTGATCGCCGCCGGACGATAAACGTCGACGCTGACCACCATGACTTTCTTCTTTTCACGCTCACGCAGGGTCTTGGCCAGCTTGGCGACACTGGTGGTCTTACCTGCGCCCTGCAGACCAGCCATCAGAATCACGGCCGGCGGCGTAACTGCCAGGTTCAGGCCTTCGCTCTGCCCCATGACCGCTTCCAGCTCGGACTTGACGATCTTGACGAACACTTGCCCTGGCGAGAGGCTGCGCGACACTTCTTGACCCACTGCGCGCTCGCGCACCTGATCAACAAATGTTTTGACCACGGGCAATGCCACGTCGGCCTCAAGCAACGCCATGCGCACTTCACGCAAGGTGTCCTTGATATTGTCTTCTGTGAGTTTGGCCTGACCGGTCACGCCACGCAGGCTATGTGACAGGCGCTCGGTAAGATTCTCGAACATCACTAACTCTCCTGAACTTCTCTACCCCCGCCGCAGGGGCGAAGCAGTTAAGCTGCGCAGTATACCCGCGCGCCTTAGGTGATGATAGGGAAGCGCTTTAACCGCAGCGCGGCTTGTGCCACACTGCGGGTTTGTTGATAACCACTCTCAAGGACGTATGACAGCCCTCACTCCTAGCCTGCTAGCCGCCTTTTTTTACTTTGGTGGGATGCTGTACCAGCTGTTTTGTCTGGGCAAGCGCCTGACTGTCAATCCCAGGCTGCTGCGAGGCATCGGCTTGATTGCGTTGGTGGCACACGCCGCTAGCCTTTATTTACAGCTGATGACCGATCATGGCTTCGCACTTGGCCTGTTCAATATTGCTTCCTTGATCGCTTGGCTGATAGTCGCTCTGACCTTGCTGTCGAGCTTCCGCGCGCCAGTCACCAGCCTGCTGCTAGGGCTCTATCCGCTGGCGTTAATTACCGCCCTGCTAGCCGGTATTTTCCCGCACGAAGCAACTACGTTGCCGTCCGGAGAGAAAGGCCTGCTGGTGCACATTCTATTGTCGGTATTGGCCTACGGCATTTTGACGATTGCCGCCTTTCAGGCAACCTTGTTGGCGATCCAGGACTATCAGCTCAAACATAAACACCCGACCCGCTTTATTCGTACCTTTCCGCCGCTACAAACCATGGAGCGGTTGCTGTTTCAGTTTCTGCTCTGCGGCGAGCTGCTGCTGACGCTAGCACTGATCTCCGGCTTTGTTTTCCTTGAGAACATGTTTGCCCAACACCTGGTGCACAAAACCTTGCTGTCCTGCCTGGCATGGGTGGTCTTTGGCATCCTGCTCTGGGGCCGCCACTTCCGTGGCTGGCGCGGCAGCCACGCCATTCGCTGGACCTTGTCGGGCTTCTTGCTGCTGATGCTCGCCTACTTTGGCAGCAAGCTAGTACGCGAAGTGCTAATCGGCGCTTGATGCCCCCCTATTCCAACCTGTTTGAGGCACGATCTTGAACGAATCCCATACTGGCTTGCTGCTGATGTTATTGGCGCTGCTGATCATCTTGTCTGCGTTTTTCTCCAGCTCGGAGACCAGCATGATGAGCCTGAACCGTTACCGCCTTAAGCACCTTAGCAAGGAAGGCAACCGCGCCGCCAAGCGCGCCTCACGGTTACTTGAGCGCCCAGATCGCCTGCTCGGCACTATTCTGGTCGGCAACAACATCGTCAACATTCTCGCCGCCTCCATCGCTACCGTGGTAGCGGTAGATCTGTGGGGTGAAGCCGGTATTGCCATCGCTACCGTGCTGCTGACGGTGGTCATTCTAATTTTTGGTGAAATAACCCCCAAGACGCTGGCCGCCTTGCGTCCAGAGATGATCGCCTTCCCGGCCAGCGCAGTACTTGCGGTACTGCAACGCTTGCTCTACCCAGTAGTCTGGGTGTCCAGCACCTTCAGCAACCTGTTGCTGCGTATGATCGGCGTGAACCCCAACGACACCGATGGCGACCAGTTGACCACCGAGGAGCTGCGTACCGTCGTGCGTGAGGCCGGGCTGGGCATCACCCGCAGCCGTCAAAATATGCTGCTGGGCATCCTTGATCTCGAGAAGATGACGGTCAACGACATCATGATTCCGCGCAACGAAGCCGTGGGCATTGATCTTGAAGACAGCATGACGACCATCAATCAGCAACTGCGCAGCTGCCATTACACTCGCCTACCGGTGTTTCAAGGTGACATCAACAACGTCACTGGCCTGGTGCACATGCGCTCCATCGCGCGCCTGCTGAGCCGCGGAGAATTGACTAAGGAAAGCTTGATCGGCGCCTGCAAGGAGCCCTACTTCATCCCCGAGAGCACACCGCTCCACACTCAGCTATTCAACTTCCAGAAGCAGAAGCGCCGCATCGCCATTGTGGTCGATGAATACGGTGATGTGATTGGCTTGGTGACGCTGGAAGATATCCTGGAAGAAATCGTCGGTGAGTTCACTACCGACATGCTTATCCCCAGTCAGGATATTCACCCGCAGGAAGATGGCACCTATGTAATTGACGGTAGCGCAGCCATTCGCGACATCAACCGTCACCTGCACTGGAAGCTACCGGCGGATGGCCCGAAAACCTTGAACGGTTTGATTACCGAGCAACTGGAAAGCATTCCGGAAACCAGCGTTTGCCTGGCCACCGGCGCCTACCGCATGGAAATCCTGCAAACCAAAGACAACATGGTGAAGAGCGTGCGAATCTGGGAGCGGAGCCGTGATCAAATCCCAGTGCTGGCTGAAGCAACTGCCGACGGCGCGAAAGACGGCTCTAACGCAAGCTGACACACAATGCCGGCAGCCCACTTGCGGTAACCGGCTGCACTAGGGTGAAAGCCGTCACGCGCCAGGTAAGCCTGCTCGAAAGGAAAATCCAGCGGGAGATAGCTCACCCGCTGCAGCGCTGCGACCTTCTGCAGATCACTATCCAGCAAACGCGAACGCAAGCCTAACCAGCCTCGCAAAGGGTGTGGCAACGCGGTGAACTGCCCCAGCGGCGGCACGCCCGTCACCAACACTCGCGCAGAACAGGCACCCAACCCAATAAACAGTTGCTGCAGCCGAGAGCGCCACTGGCGCCGTGAAGTCAGATGAGTGGTGTCATTCACGCCGAGCGCAAGCAAAGCCAGATCCCAGCGCTGGTCCAGTATCTGCGGCAGCAAGGTCTGTAAACAAACTTTCGCGTCCGCGCCGTTGCGACCTAGTGCCTGCCATTGCACCGAACGACCGGTAGCAGCTGCCAGTTGCTCGGCTAACTGCCCAGCCAAAGCGTCGGCTTGCCGTGCTACGCCGACGCCACTGACAGTGGACTCGCCCAACAACAGCAGCCGTAACGGCCGAGACGTTGCGTTACTTCCTGCCATCAATCCGTGCCAAGGCTGCTCAGCATCGGGCAGGCGCAAGGCCGTGCGTTTCACCCAAAGCGCCTGAGGCAGTAGCAACGGCAATGCCGGCGCTAGCCAATACCACCAGCGGCTCAGAGCTTGACCTGTACCGCTGCTGCGGCGCGTACGGCTTTTTCAACCGCCAGCGCAACGCTCTCGTCTAGCGCCAAGGCGACACCCATGCGGCGCTGGCCATCCACTTCTGGCTTACCAAACAAGCGCAGCTGAGTATCCGCTTCGGCGAGCGCCTCGCCCACATTGCCAAAACTGACATTCGCCGACTGGCCTTCCACCATAATAACCGCTGAAGCCGCCGGCCCCTGCTGTCGAATCGCCGGAATCGGCAAGCCGAGAATGGCCCGTGCGTGCAGTGCAAACTCAGATAGATCCTGCGAGATAAGCGTCACCATGCCGGTATCGTGCGGCCGTGGCGAAACTTCGCTGAACCATACTTGGTCACCTTTGACAAACAGCTCCACACCAAACAACCCGCGACCGCCAAGCGCTTCAGTCACCTGCAAGGCTACCCGCTGCGCTTCTTCCAGAGCCGTCTCCGACATCGCCTGTGGCTGCCATGACTCACGATAATCACCAGCCTCCTGGCGGTGACCAATAGGCGCGCAGAAGCTGGTACCGTCGATATGCCGCACGGTCAGCAGGGTTATTTCGTAATCAAAATCAACAAAGCCTTCAACAATCACCCGCCCCTTGCCAGCGCGGCCGCCTGCCTGAGCGTACTCCCAAGCAGTATCAATATCCTCGGCCTTGAGTACCAGGCTTTGCCCCTTACCGGAGGAACTCATTACCGGCTTGATCACACAGGGCATCCCCACCGCCTCAACTGCAGTGCGATATTCCTGCAGCGTGTCAGCAAATTGGTAAGCGGAGGTTGGCAGTCCAAGCGTCTCTGAAGCTAATCGGCGAATACCTTCGCGATCCATCGTCAGTCGAGCCGCCTCGGCGGTAGGTACCACTCGGTAACCCTCGGTCTCCAGCTCCACCAGCGTGGCTGTAGCGATGGCCTCAATTTCCGGCACTATGTAATCTGGCTGCTCCGCTTCTACTACCTCACGCAGTGCCTGACCATCCAGCATGCTAATAACATGGCTGCGATGCGCTACCTGCATGGCTGGCGCGTTGGCGTAACGGTCCACCGCAATCACTTCACAACCAAGACGCTGCAATTCGATCGCCAGCTCTTTACCTAGCTCGCCAGAGCCCAGCAACAACACGCGGGTTGCGTCTTCAGAATACGGAGTACCTATTACGACGTTCATGCCTGTTGTCCTTTTTCGTTGGCGGCGCCTACCCAAAGGCCCTGCATACGCGCACGCGATTCACAGCGCTGCAGTACCGCATAACGCTGAGCATTACTCATACGCCCCCAAGTCGCAATTTCCATGCCGCTGCGCTGGCAGCCGATACAGATATCATGGTCATCGAGGGCGCAAATACTGACGCAGGGGGAGCGTACCGGGGCCTGCTCGCTCATCAGTCGTCCTGGACCTTGAGCTGCTCACGGAAGCGTTTGGCGTTCTGTACGTAGTGCGCTGCACTGAGTTCGAGCATTTTTTTCTGCTGATCACTGAGGGTTTTCACCACTTTGCCGGGCGAACCCATCACCAGCGATCCATCAGGAATTTCTTTACCTTCGGCAATCAGCGAATTAGCGCCAATGATGCAATGCTTGCCGATCTTGGCGCCATTCAGAATCACGGCATTAATCCCGATCAAGCTGTAATCACCGACGTTGCAGCCGTGCAGCATCGCATTATGACCCACGGTAATTCCCTTACCCAAGACCAGCGGCACACCATGGTCGGCGTGCAAGACTGCACCGTCTTGCACATTGCTGTGTTCACCTATGGTGATCTGCTCAACGTCACCGCGAATCACCGCGCTGAACCACACATTGGCACCCGCCTCCAGCTTGACCTTGCCGATTACCGCAGCAGAGTCCGCAATCCAGGCATCATCTGCCATCTCAACGCGGTCATTTCCCAAGCTGTACTTCATGCGAATTCCTCTTATTTATGTTTGTCGTATGGGGTATGCAGCGAAATATTTGCATCGAAAGCCGTATTCATCAGCTCAGCGAGCATCAAAGCGGTCAATCCCCATATTTTGAAACCTTCGTAACGGTAGCTAGGTACATACCAGCTGCGCCCTTCGTAATCGATCCGATGGGTCATTTCACGAGGGTCATCAAGGAAGAACTCCACAGGCACCCGGAAAACTTCTTCGATCTCACCACTATTAGGCACCAAGTCAAACACATCGGGGACGATGCCCACATAGGGCGTCACTTTGATGCCATACCGCGATACCAGCGACCCCATAGGGCCAACTACATCAACCAGCTCAGGCAGCAGACCAATTTCTTCGTGCGCTTCACGCAGGGCGGTAAAGCATAAATCTACGTCACCCGGATCACGCCTGCCGCCGGGGAAGGCAACTTCGCCGGAATGGGTAGACAGGCGCTGCGAGCGCACCGTCAGAATGATTTCGGGGCGATCATGCACACAGGTAATCGGGATCAACACACCCGCCTCCGGGAGGCCTGCGGCCTCAACCATTCGGGGGGAGTGTTCCTGTACCCGCATGCGCATTTTATCCAGCATGCATAGGTCCTCTGTTCTTTTCTTAATGATGGCATGATCACCAGACCAGGACCAGACTCACACCCGCGTGAATACCGCCTGATAGACAACCGCCTAGAGCATCGTCAGCGATATTGTTCAGCCCCAACCACTGAGCATATTTGTGTGATCTGTCTCTTGCCCGAGCGTTAATTGCGCCGCAAGATAGAACCCACTCGACACTAGACCCAGCCGGAAGAACAACATGAAGTTCTGTAGTGAGTGCGGCCAAACCGTTACCGCACGCATCCCCTCGGGCGACACTCGCTCGCGTTTCATCTGTGACCACTGCGAGACCATCCACTACCAGAATCCGCGCATTGTCGCTGGTGTTCTGGCCACGCATAAGCGCCACGTGCTGTTGTGCCGCCGGGCCATTGAGCCGCGCATAGGCTACTGGACGCTACCCGCCGGCTACATGGAAAACGGTGAAACGACCGAAGAGGCTGCGCTGCGTGAAACCTGGGAAGAAGCTCGCGCCAGCATGCAGGAGCAGGAGCTTTATATGCTATTCAACCTGCCGCATATCAATCAGGTATACATGTTTTTTCGCGGCGAGTTGGCGGATCTGGACTTTTCCGCGGGTGAGGAAAGCCTGGAGGTAAAGCTGTTCAGCGAGGAAGAAATACCCTGGACCGAGCTGGCTTTCCCTACGGTTGGCAAAACGCTTAAGCAGTACTTTATTGATCGACAGAGTAATCACTTCCCGGTACGCATCCGCGACATCGTTTACCGTCCGGAGCCTGCTCGCTAATGAACCGATTATTGACCGCCCTCTTACTCTGCCTGTGCAGCCTTACCGCCACAGCCGCGACGCAGACTATCGACAAGGTAATGATCCATAAGGCTGAACGCCAGTTACAGCTGCTGAGTAACGGCAACGTAGTACATGAGTATCAAATATCTCTGGGCCGCCAACCGGTTGGCCACAAGGTGCAGCAAGGCGACCAGCGCACCCCCGAAGGCATCTACACTATCGACTGGCGGCACGAAAGCCCTGCCTACAACCTAAGCATGCACCTCGATTATCCCAATCTGAAAGACAAGATGGCCGCTTACAAAAATGACGTCGATCCCGGCGGCATGATCATGATTCACGGCACGCCCATCGACGAAGACTATCCCGAGTGGTACTTCAAGGGGCTCGACTGGACTAACGGCTGCATCGCCTTAGGCAATAGAGAAATGCGCGAAGTCTGGGAACTGGTGCCCGACGGTACCCTGGTTGAAATTCTGCCCTGAAGCTCACACCCGATCCCAAGCCGCTGCACGTCAACTCATCAAATCCGTATCCAGCCGCCAAACGTCAAAGGCCGGCTCTTCATAGGGATGAGCCAAACGCAGGGCGGCAATGGCAGCGCGAATGCATTCATCCGCGCACACCATTTCGACCCGAAACTCTTCAACTTGCTCCAGGCTGCCCCGCTTGCCAATATGCGGATTGCTACCCGCTAAAGGGCGGAACTGGCCCAGTCCCAGCGCCTGCCAACTGCAAGAGTCGTAATCGCCAATGCGACCAGCGCCCGCTGCAAACACCGCTTGCTTGACCTGCTCGACATTCGCAGCAGGGACAAAAAAACATAACTTGTACATTGCGCCTCCAAAACCCTCTGCAGTTACCTCAGCTGCCTGCTGCTGACGTCGCTACGCTTAAACTAGAGTAAGCTGAGCCATGCACGCCAGCCGCCAGCCGCCAGCCGCCAGCCGCCAGCAAGGAGTCAAACATGACCATCGACAGTAACCGTCTATTGCTGGAATTTGAAAAACTGCGCCGCGAAATCAACTTCAGCGTGATCAACCCAGCGTTGCCGGAGCTAACCCTCACCACTCTGCAACCTATTATCACGCTGGTTGCCGAGGCGCGCCGCGACTATTTGCAGTGTTTAGTAGAGCTCGCGAATCAAAACAAGAGCTCTTCACCCGCGACAGAGCAGATAAGCCAGCTCAAGGCCAAACGGGAAACCTTCGACGAGTTGATCAGCGCCGCGAGCGCCTTGGAAACCGCGATTCAACGCGATTATTTGAAAGTGCGCACCAGCCGAAAGGATTAACACTCTCAGGTGTCGTCACCTAGCACGGCAGTACGGATGGCCAACTGACAGAAGCACTGCATTTGTTCTGCCCAGGTAGTCATGGCTGTAGCATCCAGCTGCACCAGCATGGCATAACGGCGCCCGCCCCAAACAGCCAAGTGCAACGCCTCCAGCGTGGCGTCCGACGGCTGGCTGGGCAAGTCCGTCGCCACCGCAAAAACGCATCGCCAAGCGCCCAGCAGCTCATCATAGGCGCGGCGCTGATGCTTCTGGTCCGCCACCATGGGCTCCAGCTCCAGCATATCCGGGTGAAACCACGAGATAGCACCTTCCGCGCCACACAGCAGCCGCACCAGACGCGACAAGCGCTGCTGCCAGCTCAGGTCTTTCGGCTGCACCGCTTGCTCGTCCACCGCTTGCAGCAACACCTCAATGCAATGGCGCACGTAGCCTGAATGCAGAGCCTGTTTACTGGGGAAGTAGTCGTACAGCGTGCCGACCGCCACGCCCGCCTCAAGAGCAATAGCACGGGTGGTAACACGCTCCCAGCCATCACGCTGCCAAATCCGAACATAGGTATCAAAAATCGCCTGCACAGTGGCTTTGGCGCGCGACTGGGTAGGCCGCTTAAGCGGCTTGGGGCGTGATGGTGGGGCGTCTCGTTTGTTGCTCATGGATATCCGAACCCGTAAGGCAGGCATACAGGCTACAGTCATTCGCACTGCGTTTCACCTTACCAAGGAGCCACCCCATGAGCACTCTCAGTCAGTTACAGAACAACAAATCCGATCTGCAGCAAACCCGCATCCACAGCGAGCCCATGCCGGAGTTACAGGAAGGTGAAGCTTTACTGCGCATCTGCAGCCTGGCACTGACCACCAACAACATTACCTACGCGGCCTTCGGCGAAACACCGCACCTGCGTTACTGGAATTTCTATCCAACCAAAGACGCAGCCTGGTTCCACATGCCAGCCTGGGGCTTTGCCGAGATTGTCGAAACCAATGTTGAAGGCCTCGCCAAGGGCGAACGCTTTTATGGTTTTTGGCCCATAGCCAGCCACGTAATAATGAAGCCAGTACGGGTCGGCGAGCGCGGGTTTTACGACGGAATCGAACATCGTCTGGAGCTGACTTCGGCTTACAACCAGTATCAACGCATCAGCACCGATGCAGCTTACCGCGCAGAAGATGAAAACTATCAAATGCTGCTGCGCCCGCTATTTATCACTTCCTTTATGCTGGCCGACTTTTTGGAAGACAATAATTTCTTCGGCGCAAAGCGGGTCATCATTTCCAGCGCCTCCAGCAAAACCGCTTACGGCACCGCCTTCTGCCTGGAAAACAATCCGAGCGTTGAACTGATTGGCCTAACCTCCGCTAGTAACACCAAGTTTGTGGACAATCTTGGCTGCTATAAGCGCTCAATGGCCTACGCCGATGTAGAGCAGCTGGATGCCGGCATACCCACGTTGTATGTCGATTTTTCCGGCAATAACGAGTTGCGCAACCGCGTTCATAGCCACTTCAAGGACACCCTCACCCACAGCTGCTTTGCCGGCTCATCGCAGAACCACGAACACATAAGTGCTGCCGACACGCCAACGCACGGCCCTGCCCCGCAGCCTTACTTCGCGCCCTACCAGATCAAGAAGCGCAACGCCGATTGGGGCGCCGCTGAAGTCACCCGCAAGTTCAACGAAGCGCAACTGGCCTTTATTCAGCGCACCAAGAACCCGCAACAGCCTTGGATGCTGGTGAATGAACACGCCGGTCTGGAGCAAGCGCAACAGCTGGTAGAAGACTTGGTCGCGGGGCGCATTGATCCCAAAGAAGGTCACGCGGTCGTGCTGAGCTAAAACAGCCGCAAATACAACAGAGCCGCCATACAGTTATGGCGGCTTTTTGCCATCTATTGGGCGCGCTGTGACTCGTCTAAAACAGTACCCAAGCTGAACCAGAAAAATAGCCAATTAAAACGCGGCTCGCTCTGTCTATTCTTGAAGCTTCTGCTATTTTTGAAGTCATCAGTCGATTCAAGGAAGACGCAGCATGCGGTGGTTAAACTCCACAGAAAGGCCTCCTCACCTCTCAGCACTGACCGAGTGTCGTACGCATGCTGGTAAAGGAGTACTGGCTGCATTCGCAGTTGCGGTGGTATCCACCGCCCAGGCTGATCCTGCTTTCATGCAACGCTGGGTCCAGCAGTTCGAGGACAGCGAAATCGTGCTGCAGCGCGGCACCACCAACGTCCCCTTCCAACCGCTGGCCTTTGTCGAGACCACACACTACGGCGAGAGCGAACTGGAGCGCGCCGATGGCAGTTCGGTGACCGCCCGGCAGACAACTTTATCGCAGGGTGCCGTGCTGCCCTTTCTGGTTACCCCAAGGGACGCATTACTGATTGGCGACTGGGTCGGCTCGACGCGTTTCGACTCAACGTCCAGCGAGCTGGACTCCTTCAACGTGCTCTCTGTCGGTCTGCCGGTCGGCTGGTTCCGCCAGGTGAACCCCAAGTGGCAAGCGGGTGGTTTCATCATGCCGTTGGGTCACAAGGCTTCCGGGGAGGACTGGAATTGGGAGACCATGGCCGGCGGCTTCACCCGCTATGTACAAAATGATCGCCTGTGGTGGGCCTTTGGTCTCTACGCAGACTTCAATCCGGGCGACGACATTTACCTGCCCTATGTAGGCGCCTCTTACGCCGTGACCGACCAATGGACCCTGAGCGCCGTAATGCCCTGGCCAGCAGTCTTGTATGCACCCAACGATCGCAGCCTGTATCGGCTGGGGGTTTCTCCTTCAGGCGCCAGCTGGTCAATGGACCAAGGCAATGACGATATCCAGTATGAGTTGGATACTTGGGATTTCGGCTTCTCGGCAGAACACCGCGTACATGGCAATTTCTGGCTACAAGGTGAAGTTGGCGTCACCGGTTTGACTGGCATGAGCATTCGCGGAGACCAATGGGAAGAGCCCGACTTTGCCGTCAGCAGCAGCCCTTACGTCAGCATCGGTATTAATTTCAGGCCATCAGTGGACTAAGCACCCGTGCGAGGCGTTTTACCGCACCAAACATTTAGGCGTTCAACCTCACCAGGTTGAACCCGCCTGAATATAAAACGCAGTTTCCTCCGGACCCCGTGCTATGTCGCTGCCCATCCAGAAGCCATAACGCTTGGCAATCAGATAGCGAAAACCAAACCCCTATATTGGACACCGATTCCGCGGCGCCCAGATCATTGAAGCTGTCAGCCGCACGCGCAACACCCGTAAAGGTGCTGAGCTTCCAGCGGTTATTCAGCTTATAGGTCAGTTCTACCTCTCCCGTCGCCACCTGCTCGCCCTGATAACGCGTGGCGGACACCCCGCGCAGATCGACCGAGGGCATCGCGTAGGGAGGCAAATTCTGCTCACCATCAGGTGCCACGGCGTCGTACTGCACTCGTAACGCCAGATCAAACTGCTTCGACAGCCCCCAATAGTTCAAGCCGGTCAAATGATACTGATCGTACTCCACGTCGCTGCCAATAGCGGAATCGAAGCGCGTGTACTCAAAAACGTAGTCGTAACCAAGCGTCGGGCCCATAGGGTTGTTTCTTGAGTCATATTCAATCACCAGGCCCAAACCCGAGCTGGTGATGCTCTTATCAAATCGGCTGGCAATATAATCCTGTAACCGATCGTTCAATTCGCTATCAGGCAAAATGGGTTCACGCTCACCCACCGCCAGCGACGACTCAACATGCCGATACACCTGCCGCGCCCCGGCAAACCAGTTGGTATCGGCATAACGCCAACTCAACTGCTGCAACAGTAGGGGTCCGGTGATATTTAGCCCAACGGGGCGATCGAGATCCAGATTCCCGAGGGAGTAAAAATCAAGGTTAAAGTCCGAATAGAGCAAAAAACCCTTGTAGCGAATGCGGTCATCATGCCAAAAGCCCAAATGCCCTATGCCGCCGCCTTTACTGCCGTTGCTGGTGCCGCCCAGACCCGCAATAGTGATGTTTTTAGGTAGAACCGGTTTGTCGGAGCCGGCCGACATCCGCTGATCTTTCTGCTCATCAGACTCATGGAAGAAGACCCCCATCACCGCCAGCCCCGTGCCAACCGCTGGCTCGGTGATAATCGTAGGCACTGGCAAGAACCCCATTGGCACTTGTGAAAGGTATTGGCTGGCGTCCAGCATGCCGTCGTCCGGGTCCTGCATATAGGTTGAATAAAATCCGGCGTGCGCTTGGGCGGCAGAGCAGATCATTCCAATCAGCAAGGTTAAACGCAGATTCATATAGCCGTCCGTGCCAAGTCTTAACAGCGCCGTCGCGCTGCCAGGCAACCAGCGACAGGTTGCCAAAACTCACTATAGTCAACGTTCGGCGGGTGCGAGCGCTTTAACTAAGCCGTGCGCGGCGCAAACATGATGATAGCCATCCCCACCAAAGCCACAGCCGAGCCCAGCAAATCCCAACCGGTTGGGCGAATGCCATCTACCGCCCAAAGCCACAGGATGGCAGTAAAGATATACACACCACCATAAGCCGCATATACCCTGCCCGCCGCCGCTGGATGCAACGACAGTAGCCAGGCAAATACCGCCAGGCTGAGCGCTGCCGGCAACAACAGCCAAATACTTTTACCTTCGCGCAGCCAGAGATAAGGCAAATAACAGCCGATGATTTCCGCCAAAGCGGTCAGTAAGAAAAGACCAAGGGTTTTCAATTCTGGCAACGTGAACAACTCCAAACAGGGCAACGAAGATCGGATCGATTGCCAATCATGCACAGCATCGTACTCAGGGCTCAAGCGGTTAGACGTTAACCACCCCAATGAGAGCCGAAGCGATCAGCCGCCGCACCCGATCACTCTTCCCGCACACGCAAAAAACGCGCAAAGCGTGGCAGCCCTTTGGACGTAAGTCCGTTATAGCGATAGGTGACCCAGCTGCCAACAGCCGGCGGATTAGCGCGTTGCGCATCACTCAGGCCGCTGCCCAGGCGAAAGCGCCGCCCCTGATCGTCCTCCACTTCTAGCGCACCGACCATGCCTGCGTACTTACCTTTGCCAGCGGTATAACCCACCACCCAGGCCTCGGCATCATCATAGGGTTTGTATTTCAATAGCGCCGCGCTGCGCCCGGCCTGATAGCGCGCATCCTGATGATGCAGCATCAGCCCTTCCGCGCCAGCCGCAACCAAGCTAGCCAGGCGTGCGTCCAGTTCATCGGCATCGGCTACCCGAAACTGGCTGACCGGTTGCAGCCAATCAATGTTGAGCGCCGCCAGCGCCTCCATCGCCCTCACCCGCTGCGTGAAAACGCCGCCGTGCTCGGGCAAATCAAACACCATGAACTTGACCCGCCGCCACTGCGCGTTATCGGGCTCGGCCGTGCGCACAATACCGCTGAGAGCATCAAAGCTACCGCGGCTAATCCACAATTCGCCGTCCATCGGCATAGATGGCCAAGCCTCAGTAAACCATTCAGGCGTAGCAATTTGGTATCCACCTCGGCTCCACAACACCTTGCCATCCCAATACGCACGCACACCGTCCAACTTCTCGCTAACCCAGTAATCAGTGACCACAGCATCGCCAGCGTAAACATGGGCGAGCATGGGCTGATGTCTTTGGGGTTCAGCTGAAACGGCATGAGGTACACAGGAAAGGAAAATAATGAACAACAGAAGAGAGAGAGTGCGCATGATGACGTCCTTGTCATGGTGTGCTTAAACGGTAACGGCTATCAGTTAATACCCGGTTGGCCTGCCTAGCGGGGCGTGCCTTATCGAATCACTTCAATCTCAACATTCAGCAGTCCGGCAGAGGTATTGCCAATGCGGCTAAAGGCCGACTTTGATAGGTCTATCACGCGACCGCGCACAAAAGGCCCGCGGTCATTGATGGTCACCACCACGCTTTTTCCGTTGCTGGTATTGGTGACCTTCACCACCGAACCAAAAGGCAGCTTCTTGTGGGCGGCCGTACTCAGATCATGCCGATACGGCTGGCCGCTGGCGGTTTTCTGATTCTGATGCCTGTCTGCATAGAACGAGGCCTGGCCCTTTTCCTTGTATCCCGCCCAGTTGCCGGCGGCGCCAGGCTGAGTCGTACTGCAACCGGCCACTATCAACAGCAACGCAATGAGAATCAGGTTTTTCAATGTAGTGCCTTAATGTGTTTGTAACTGTTGACGGTGCAGCGGCCTGTTTATAAACCTGTCATTCATTACCGATTTATACAAAGCCGTTTTGTCGATACGAGAACTAGGTCCGTTCAGCCAGGCACTCATAACCGCCCATTTCGAATTCACGGCAAATCCAGGGGCGCTTCTCGTAAATGCTGCAGAGCATGGTTTCTCGGTCCAGGGCTGCACACCATCCATCGTCGAGGCGAGCCATGGTCATGCCGCCCCACTTATCCTCCGCCACGTACTTATCTGGCACGCCCGTATCCGTGATGAGCATGACTTCCAAGCGGCAACAGTTCGCCCTGCATGTCGCGCAAGTGACTTCATTGGTGGGCAGGTTTTTAACCTCAATCGTCATTATTTACCACGTACCGTCGCTAGTTATTGAATTGATCCACACCTTTCAGGGTAACCCTGAAACGCAGCCACGTAGGTTACCACGTGGGCTACAGCCTAGTATGGGAGATCAGCCTCGGTTGCGCTGCGAATGTTAAATCGAGGGATGACGTGCTGAAGGGAATTAGCCAATGAGGACGCTAGAAGCAATAATCTGTGGCTATCGAGTGTGACTGGCGGCTCGTTGCGAGGCTCGCTTCAAGCCGACACCCTTTTGGGCGCCAGCTTAGGCTCTACTGCCACAGCATGATTACATGGCAAGGCTAGCCGCTATGACGAAACGGTCTCTTCAAAGCCAACGAAGTTGGCCACTTCATCAACCGGACGACGCTTGGAGACCACGGCGTTAGCAGGGAATTCTTCATCTGGATAACCCATGGCAACGCAGATCATCACCACCTGATCATCAGGAATCCCGGCATGCTCGCGTACAACTGAAGAATGCATGATGCCCTGACTGTTCACCACACAACCCAAGCCGTTGGCCCAAGCTGCATTCACCAGACCATTCACCAGAGCGCCACAATCGAACTGGGCGATATCACCGTCGCGCAACACGCGGTCATAGGTCACTACGATGGAGATAGGCGCGTCGAACTGGCGAAAACCACGCAAGATCCAATCTTGGCGCTTTTCCTTGTCGTCACGCGCGATCCCCATCGCCTCAAACAGCTGTACCGCAATCTCTACCTGACGCTGGCGGTGACCGCCCTGATAGTTACCAATGTCGCGGCTGTCCTTGGCGGGTGGCACACCATTGAGCATGCGCTCAGTGTTATCGGCGCGGATACGGTCCAGCGGTTCGCCCGTCAGCACATGCAGATGCCACGGCTGGGTGTTCATAGAAGAAGGGGCGCGGACAGCCAGCGCTACAACCTCTTCTATCACGCTACGCGGAACCGGTTTTTTTTGAAAAGCACGAATACTGCGGCGTCCGAATACGACCTCTTCGTAATTCACTCTTTAACTCCTTATAAGATGGGGGCCAGAGGTGCAACGCCATCAAACGCCTAGGCACGGGGGCGGCACCAGCCTGCGGACCAGACATTAGCACAATGGCGGCAGCGCTCAGGCGCGCAGACACTTCGGCAATACGACCCTATAAGGCGCTTCTATAATCGCGTACGGATTAAACAGCTAGAAGTAGGTAGGTCATTGCTATTACACAATGAGCGCGACACCGCCCACAATGACGGCGAATAGCGCAGACAAACCGACCAACATCTTCCAAGGAAAAGATGCCGGGGGCGGCTCTGTGTTCAACTGCTTCTCAAGATAGTTTTTCAACAGCTGGGTATTACGGGTATTGGCTTTGTAAATGGCATCGAAGGCGTCCCCTACGACCGGGATCAAGCCGCCAACAAAATCGATAACGATATTGCGTAGCATGCGTCGCTTCACGTCCTTACTCGCACCTGCACGTTGTGCTTCCAGCAACACATAAGCGGACAACCCCAACCCCACAACGTCGCCCACCACCGGCACCAGGCCAATAACCGCTTCCAAGCCAATTTTGAAGCGAGTGAAAGGTAGGCCGATGCTGCTATCCGTCAAACGGCTGAATTTGTCTAGCCGTTGAATTATCGCCCGCTGCTTGGCTTCAGTCGGTAGTTGCGCCATGACGCCTCCGGGAGTAATTAAATTGTGGGTAATTAGGCAGGAGCATATTAACCAGTCAGAGCAACACGAGTTCCTTTGCCTGAAACGCGAAACGCCCCAGCAATAAAGACCTGCCGGGGCGCCAGTTAGTTCGTGCCAAGACCGTTAAAGCAGGTTCTGCTCTCGCGCCATCGCCATGGCGGCCCGAGGGCCGGTCCATAAAGAAGGCAGTATGATGAGCGAAACCGGAATGGCAGTGATCACAATAAACTGCTGCAACACGCCAATCTGCCCACCACCCAAATACAATAGAATACCGGTCATCAGCGCCATGGCACCGCCCCAGAAAGCACGGATCGCAACGTGCGGCTCATCGTGACCAGCACCCACTACCGCAATGGCGTAGCTCATGGAATCGCCGGTGGTAGCTACAAAAATCGTAGTCAGCAGTAAAATCGCACCCGCCATCCAGGCGCCACCCGGTAGCGCTTGGGCAACCGACAAGGTGGCCACGTCAAACGAGAAGCTTTCCAGTGCTTTTGCCAGATCGACCGCCCCGGTCAGTTGATAGTAAATACCCGAGCCACCCAGCAGGGTGAACCAGATGGTGGTGGCAATCGGTGCTAACACCGCAACTGCAATCACCATTTGACGGATAGTGCGACCCCGCGAGATACGCGCCACAAAAATCGCCATCAGCGGTGCATAGCCGATAAACCAGGCAAAGAAGAATACGGTCCACCACTTCATCCACCACTCTGGCGCCGTCTCAGATGTAAGCGTTGCCATGGCAAAAAACGAGGTCACGTATTCACCCATCGACTGCAAATACACATTGGTTAAAAACAACGTGGGGCCAAACACAAAAATAACCGCGCCGATGGCCAGTGCAAGAAACACGTTAAAACGGCTCAACAGCTGTATGCCCTTATGCACGCCACTCATCGCCGACGCAATGTAGACCGTCGCCAGCAACATCAGAATAACCAGCTGCGTGAAGAAGCCATTAGAAAAGCCAAACAACACCTGCAGCCCATAACTCATCTGGGTAGCCAGAAAGCCAATCGGGCCTACGGTACCGGCGACAATAGCGATAACGCAGAGCGCATCTACTACGCCGCCAACCCAACTGGTGAGAATCCAATCGCCGAATACGGGGTAGAGCAAGGTGCGCGGTTGCAGTGGCTTACCTTGGTTGTAGTGAGCGTAGGCCAACACGATGGCAGCCAACGAGCCCAACACTGCCCAGGCCAGAAACCCCCAGTGCATAAAGGATTGCGCTAGCGCAGGCGCTACAGCCGCAGCAGTGCCAGCCTCGGTATCAAATGCCGGCGGCGTCACAACAAAATGATAAACCGGCTCACCCGCAGCAAAAAACACCCCACCACCGGCCAGCAGCGTACACATCACCATGGACAGCCAACGGAAGGTACTGATCTCCGGCTCGTCAAGATTACCGACCTTGGCCCGCCCTGCCCGACTCAAAGCCACGCCAATTGAAATAAAGAAGGTCGCCAGCAGCAACAGCTGAAAAAACGAACCCATCGTTTTAGCTGTCCAGGCAAAGCCGATATCGATCTGCGCGGTTAACCAAGCGGCGTCATAGATCGACAATCCAACGAACAGAACGATAAACCCCATCGTAAGCGTGAGAACAAGAGGATCGCCAAAACGATGCGGAGGGCTATTTACAGCGGAAGCAGGCACTACAGGTCGAGAAACACTAGAAGAAGGCGGCATTACGTCCAACGTGACTAAAAAATTGGCGGCCCACCTTACGGATTGCTTCCCCCCATTGCAAATAAAACGACTTTTAAATTACGCCATGAAGCCGACCAAAGCTTGCGGAAAGGCATCATCCGCAGGCTGAATTTGGTGCCATAACGAGCACGCCTGACGCTCTAGAACGGAGCATAGAGAGCGGCAACCAAGAAAGCACGCAACAAAGAAAATAAGCACCTGGAGCTCCGCCGGTCAGTGCATCGGAAAGCTGTTAACCTGAGCGCCCGCGAAGACCAAGCCGATAAGAGAGCCACCATGTCGTTAAGCAACAACCGCCCGAACATGATCATCACCGTGTTGTGCGGCACCCTTACGTCATTGGTAGTGATCGGTTTTGCGCGCCTGGCTTACGGCGTGATTTTGCCCTCCATGCGCACGGACCTTGGGTTTTCTTATCAACAGGCAGGCATGCTTAGCACGGTGGCCGCGCTGTGCTATGTCTGCTTCGTTCTCGCCGGCGGCCTGGCCGCTGCTCGCTGGGGAGCCAAGGCCTCTATTTTGCTTGGCATGTTGATGGTGGTAGTGGGCTTTGCAGGGCTAACCGTAGCGGCTAATTTCTGGCTGATAGCCATCCTGATGGGCTTATTGGGTATTGGCGCTGCCTTTGCGTTTGCCCCCATGGTCGCGTTGCTGGCCGCATGGTTCCCGGACCACCGGGGCTTGGTGATCGGCTGTATGAGCAGCGGCGTGGGTCTTAGTATTCTGGTGACTGGGATGCTGGTGCCCTTTCTGCTCAACGCGTTCGGAGAGCAAGGCTGGCGGGTTAGTTGGGGGGTATTTGCCGGCACCGCACTGTTCGTAGCGATTATCATCAGCCTATTCGTAAAGAACCCTCCACAGGCTGCAGGCGGGGGCGGGCACCTACCTGCCAATGAAAAGTGGCTGATCTACCGTAATCCCCGGGTGCTGATCGTAGCCACTACCTACGGCATCATTGGCTTGGGCTACATCGTTCAAACGGTGTTTATGGTCAGTTATATGGTGGAAAACGGCTTCAGTGAATCTACCGCAGGAAGCTATGTGGCCATGATGGGGCTGCTGTCTATTGCTGCGGGTCCGTTGTGGGGGTGGGTATCGGATTTCTGGGGCCGGGGGAACGCACTAACCATATCGCTGTTCATGGTGGTCGTAGCCATGGCGCTACCACTTATAGCGCAAACCCTGCCCTACTTCTTCTTCCACTTTTTGCTACTGGGGATATCGCTAAATGGGGTATTTGCGATGATTCAAACAACGGCAACGGATCAGGTCGCGCCTCGCTATATCCCTATCGCGTTCAGTTTCGCGACGCTGTTCTTTGCAGTAGGCCAGTTTCTCGGCCCGGCGATTGCCGGCTGGCTGATCGAAACCACCGAAGGATTTACCGCCGCGTTCAGCTTTACCGTGATTGTGCTCACCCTTGGGTTTGGCCTGACGCTGGTGATCCGTCGCTTCCCCTCGGAGTTTGCCGTAGGCGAGCCGGACGACAAAGCAGCCTAGCCTTCTGGCTGCTCCAGCTCCTGTATGACGTACCCAGCCTCCTCCACCTTCTCATTGAATACCTGCTGAGCATCAAAGAGGCCACGATTATAAAAACAGGGCCCCAACTCGCGGGCAAAAAAGTCGATCAAAAACTCTGCCTCAAAACCACCAATGTCGTGCTGCAATTCGGCACTGAAATAGGTTTTGATTTTGCTGACCATCCGATCTTTCTGATCTCTCGAAAACTCAATATCTTTCATGCCTAAGCCTGTTGATTCGCTAGTGCAGGAAGCCAGTCGCCCTGACTGGATGTGGAATGTAATGCACCGAGATAACACCCCCTACTCAGATAGACGCCCCTAAGCCAAAACGTCAACTTAGTAAGTCACGCTGATGTCATGTTTTTGCAAAAACGAATTTGAATAAAAGCTGCCCATCAGCGAGCCAACTGACATTGAAAATGCCAATAAGAAGCAAATTGCTGAGGTGTGAGTAAACGCAGGAAGATTCCACCCGAGGAAATAAACCCCGGCGGCCAGGGCAAAAACAGCGATTGCGTATTTATTGAGGAGGAAAAACATCGGTATTTCGAAGGCCCATACCTCGTCCTTGTGTCTGAACGCCGACAAGCCATAGCGCGCGTACACCAGGGCCAGTAACAACCCACATACACCGACGGCTATAGCGTATAGAGCCGGCTTATCCCCGGTAAAGAGGGAGTACAACATAATCACAGAGTAGCCAGCGCCCACAAACCAGGCCGCAAACAAAGGAAGCAAAATAAGACCCATATGTTCTCCGTGGGTTAAATGCTGGGGGAAGCCAAAATCTAAGCCATCAACTGTCAGTCCAGGCGGCAGGTAGACGACTTGAGCTCAAGCGATGCTGCGGGCCCAACCCATCCAGGTGGCCTTAACGTGAATTCCCGATCAAATATGGCTTCACAATCATCGCCAAAATAGACAATGCGCTTTTCAAAATCGATTGATCTTAAAGAAGCGATAACCCTCTCATGGCTTCTAACAAACTCAACCATGACCCCAAAGTCTTTTTCATTTTGATATTCAGGTGCGAGCGCAGCTATCGCGTTCACTGAAAACAAGACGGCTAACGGTACCGCCGTGACCCTTCTCATACTTAACTCACCTTATCATTCAACAATCACATCGACTTTCTCTTCAAAGCCTTCGCGGTCAACAGCGAATTTATTACCAAAGTAGAGCGTTGCCTTGCCTGCCTTGTGGGCGGTCAGATTGCAGATTTCCCCTCCAAAAATCACACCAGGTTCACGAAAGGGAATCGCACTTCTAGCCTTTTTGCAGTCAACACTGGCGATGTCTGGTGACGATGAAATCACCCCGGGGTAATACCCCCACCAGCCGGGAAAACCGTCACCCACGGCCAATAGTTCCGTTACTTCGCCGCGCTGTACGCGCAACAATGAAACGTCATCGGTCTGTTCAATCAGGCTGGTATAGCTGTATCGAGTGCCTGCGCAACCCTGAAGCAGCAACAAGACTAAACATATGTAACTGGCGTTCTTCATATATTCACCGAGCTGTAGCGCGTAACGCTTGAGGTAAACCGCCACGCTGGGTGACGGCGGTTAGGTAATCAATTCCTTTTAATTTTCCTATCCACGCTGGTACGGCAGATGAATTATCCGGCAGCCGTTAGCATTGCAGAAAAAAATACGCGATCGCCAGAGCTAATCCGGCCACGCCTATAAAGACCATACCAACAATCGCAAGGCCGATGAAAGCAATACGCGTTAATACGCCGCTACCCCGCGACCGCTTGATAGCGTATCCAAGAAGCAACCCACCAAGGATGATACCCACCGCGACAACCAGCCACCCAATAGCGTTGACGATTGGATCTTTGGTTCCAAATTCGGAGGGGCACTGGCTAGTCGCAAACGCAGAAGACGCGAACGCAAGGAGTGAACAGGTGAAGCCCGCGCGGAAAAACCTATACATGCCAGTTCCTATAACGCGCAACACCAGCCTGCGCGAATGGTGCGTGTATGCGATGGTCAAATGGGCAAGTGCAGTGCTCACCTTGCTCACACTGCCTGATCGAATCATCTAGGCCCATCAGCACTAATCAATCTCGACAGTAGCCTTCACCGGGCCGAACGGTCAGGCAGTCGGACTTCTCGCTCAGCCACTTCATGCCTGTCTCAGCGCCATCGGACGCGCTAATAGTTTCCTTCACGCCATTACGTTCAAAGGTGACTTGGTCACCTACGGCAGTCCCCTGGAAAGTGGCAGGGCCATCCAGATTTTGGATAGTGACCTCGTACCGCCCATCCCCACCATCAAGCTGCAGAAAGGTACCTTCAGGCCCGTTCCACTTGCCAAGCCATGCATCGGGGGCAGGTGCAGAAGCCATATCGGCAGAGCCTGGTGCGGCAATCTGGGCGGCGTCCGGGCGTTGACTGTCGCAACCACTCACCAGCAGCACCAGCGCGGCGCATGCAGCTAATGAGCGAATGGGAGAGTTGATCGTGGGCGTTTGCATAGAGCATTTAACCTCTTGATGGGCAAAGGCAGCGCTTTTTCGGGTAAAAACCAAATGGCTCTAAAGCATGGTTTGTAGCCATATCTACTACTGACCGACCTCAACGCCAAAATACTCACGCTGTATTGCCGGTGGTTAAGTTGAAGCCGAGCTAGCGGGCATTTCAAGCACTCGCATGATGCTTCTTCATCACCACCTTAAGCATGTACAAAATGATCAAAGCATTGATGACCAGCACTAGAAGACTTAACAGGCTTGTGTGGGTGAACGCCTCATAAAGCTCAAACGGCATATAGATAGCGCCGCTAAGCAAAGCGAACCATTCGGTCCATCGATAACCACGCCAAAGACCATAAGCCTCGATAAAACGAACTACGCCATAAGCAAGCGCGCCAATGGCTATAAACACCAGATTTGAGTCTTTAACCGCACCCAAGGCATGAATGAAAACGCCGGGGTAATGGCTGGCCGGATTCAAGTGCAAGTGCTCCACCAAGCGTTCCGCGAATTGCTGCAGATCCTTACTTGCAAGCTCATGCACACCTAGGCCAACCAATAACGCAAAAAGCCCTTTGGTTGCTTCAAGGATCGCGATTAGCTTTAAACCACCCGAGTTAGTTGTCAATGGAGGACTCATTTGCTGTCAACGCAGGAATCCAAGGTGGCTAGCGAGGGAGTGACGAAGCGTAGCGATTAACGCCTTGCTCACCGGAAAATTAGGAGCGCAGCGAGTAATTTTTCCGAGTGCAGCAACTTGTTACACCTCTTTTGTAAAGCTGAGTAGAGACATTTCAGAATATGTTATGCACTTTTCTTCCGGCGAGTAATGCGCTTGGTAAAACTTAAAATCATCTCTATCTGTTTCTCTACATTTTTTCTCAATTATTTTTATTACTTTCAACTTATCTTCTGTTGTCGTTTTAATACCAAAAATAATGCCTTTAAGAGATGAGAATCCGTAATTTAATGACCTATCTTTTGGATCTGAAAAGCTATCTAATGAGCTGGCAAGGATCAAGCGATGTTCGTTTTCATATGACCAATCTTTTGATTTAACTGTTACATCTCTATAAAAATTTGCCCAATAATTTTCACGCCAACTATCTTCAGATTTAATCATGTCATCTGCACATTCACTCAATGAACCATTTAACGTGTACCACATGGAATTCAGCTTAGGGGTAGGAAGGCGGCCAAGCATGCGAAAAAAATCTATTTGACCATAACCTTGAATGTAATCTATCGGATAAAACATTCTGTTACTAAATCCATAAGTAGGGCCAGATGTTGAGCTGTAACCATTTCTTCCTTTTAGGTTTAGAGAGGGTTTTTCATTAATTACATCGGCATTAAAGATTAAGCAAGCACCAGAATGATTATCACCATAATGCCCCCACACTGAAGAACTCTTACACTCAGACATAAAACATGCGGTATACCAATCTGGAAAAACCAACTTCTCAATCTGAGAGATATATTCTTTAGGGAACTCAATAATTACTAGATTCCTATTCTTTTTGTCACTATCGAAATTTCCATTATATCGATATATGAGATCCATCTGCTGGTTACTATGATGATGCGCTGAAAACATAGCGTTTGCTATTTTTTCGTCACCCCCACTCTCACGTAAGGTTTTCTCAAGAATACCTATAAAGTCTTGGCTTAATAGGTCGCAAATTGGTTTATCTGCTTCAGAATTTTTATTTTTTCGCTCAGGAATAAGTCCACTTCTTTCGTATTCTGAATAAATGACTTCAAGCGCAAAGCTATGGATATTTCGAAGATAGAAAAATAATTCATCTCTTCTTACAGGTGTTGTTCGCTTAGAAATTGATTCGATAAATTTAATTAGGCTTTCGTTATCAAAGAATTTGTTTGTAATTTTTACGAATAGCTTTTGATACATTGGTGTAGGAAAATCTTCCTCACCAGAAAAAACAGGCATGTGGGCTGTAGTAATGGGGTGCTCTTCGCCTGAAATTATTAACAAAGAACAAAGCCTCTCGAGGCATAATAAATAATGTCGAAACAAGTTTCTCCATACTATGAAGTCACCCCTCCAGTACAAATCCCGAAAGCCTTCCATTGGGTCGTTTAATGATTCTGGCTCTGCAAAATAGATGCTTTGATTTTCTAATTCTTCAAACTCACCAATCAAACTATTGATACGTCTGAACCTGTAAAATTCCTTCTTCATATAATAGAACTCAATTCATTGGGGGTGTAACGCCCGGCACACGTGCCGATTTGTAGCCGCGGAGCGGCGGAGAAGTGGTCACCGTGCTGCCGCTTGTTAGGTGATTACCGCCCCAGAATTTCTGACTTTTCTGCTTCAAACTCACTATCAGATATAACGCCATTTTCATGCAAAGCTTTGAGTTTAGCTAGAGCATCATATTTAAATCCGCGTGCCTCTAGATCAGACTTTTTACGTGAATTGGTGTAAGCGTTATCTATGGTTCGACGGAGTTGGCGTCCCGCCAAGTACGCAGTATTCTCACCTGAACTCCCTGAACTCCCTGACGTCACAGATGAGCTCGACTTCTTGGATGCTCGGACCAGACGCCATATGATCAATGCGAAAACCCCAATCACGATGATTAATTCCGAAATACTAAAACCTTCGAATCCCATCTCTACACCTCTTCTTATGGCGGCATTCTTCAGGAGCCTAACGCCTGAATTAAGCCGACCCGCGAAGCGGGTTCGGCTTGAATGAATTGTTAGGCATCACTAGCGAATCGCTTGCTGTGCCGGCATTGTCTCAAAGGCTTGCCAGTCATTATTTGCTGCGCAATAAAGAACTTTTTCTACTGCAAGGGGCGTGGAAGACGAAACGTTATAGACCAGCGTCAACGCTTGGCCTATCTCAGCTGCTTTTGCTAGTCCGTAGCGCCCGTCTGTCGCTGCCGCTCTCAATCCCTGCCTGACTTCTGGGTCAGCTGCTAGAGCTTTCAGTTCTGCAAGGTAGCCATGAGCCAAATCATACTTAACAATTCCCGGGGCCTTGTTGATGCCCCTTGCTGCCCAGATGGCATGCTCTTCTGCAGTGAGCTCCGCTTCCATCTGCATTGGGATTAGATTTTGCTTGGCTCTCTCGTGGCCCCCATCTGCAGCCATCTTGAACCAGTGAAGTGCATCAACGACGCTTCGCTTGCATCCTTGTCCAAGGTAGTGCAGGCAACCAAGATTGAACTGCGCATTAAGAACTCCCTGCGCAGCAGCCTTTTCATACCATTGAGCTGCGAGTCGGTTGTCTTGTTTTACGCAGGATCCCTTTGCATAGTTGAATCCCAACTCCAATTGAGCGTAGCCATGCCCCTGTGCCGCTCCTTGCTTAATTGCCTCAAAGGCGTTCATGTCGCCCGCACGCGATTTCTCGCCAAGTGCAGCGTAGATACCAGGGTCATAGCTTTTATCTCTATCAGTCATCCGTTACCTCCGAGTGTGATGCCTAACGCTCACATAAAAGGCGCGCCGTCAGGTGCGTCCAGCGGAACGAAGTGTAGCGATTTTTGATGTGCTTGTTAGATTGATATGCCACAACAGTGCTTATACTTTTTGTTACTACCGCAAAAACAAGGAGAATTTCTTGTTGGTGGTACTACTTGCGACCTAAACGGGTAATAATTTTTTGGTTCCATGGATTGCTCTACTGCCTGATTTAAAATGATATTAATATCAGGTGTTTCGTCTTTCCCAAGCTGACTGATAGTTTGCATCGCTAACAAGACAAATGTTAGCCAAGCAACAAGTTCTGTTGCATTTTTTGGCATATACCTAGCGATTGGTGATAATTCAGGAACTTGCTCATGGATTTTAGTGGCAATTTCTTCTGAAGTTTCATTTTTATTAGCAGCTTCTTTGAATATATTTGATAGCTTATTTAATGACTCGATAGTTCTTTGAGGGGCTGACAAAATCTCTATGACATCGCCGACCACATTAAAAACGCCATCAATAACGCTACCCATTGAACCGCAACGTGGACACGGGCCGGAGCGATTGCCTGACAAATGAATATTCCGACAATTTTCAACTGCGAAGCCAGAATTAAATGCGGCTCCACAGTTATCACAGAATGCAGGTATATGTACCATGTTCGATCCTTGAGTAATCTAACGTCCAGGTTAAGGGGCCGGCTTTAGCCGGTCCCAGTGAGCGGAGCGAACGACCTTGAACCGCTAGTTAGACTGGACGTGCATTGTTGTCGATGTGCAGTTGTCGTTGTTAACGGTAGACATCCATGGGTCAAATTTTGCCATGCACTTTTCTACAATTAGCCCACCCCTGCCATCGCTGCTGATGCTGGTAACAAAGGGGCCTGCTCTGCTTGAGCAGCCAGAAATTACGATTACTGAGATAGTTGCGATTAATAGTGCAGTTATTTTCCGCATTTTGCCTCCAATGGCGTTATGTGTTCGGTGTTTTTGAATTAAGAGTCTAACGCTCGCATTTGCGGCTGGTTTGGAGCGAAGCGGAAAACCAGTCCGACAACATGCGCTTGTTAAATGCTTACAGCATAGGGACAGGCTTTAAATCTTTGCTTTTATACAAAGGGTGGCCCGGCCTGCCGCTTTTTAGTTTTGTTAAGCACTTTGGAGCTTTCAAAATTGGCAAAACAGTAAGGTCCCGCTCCATAAATGCGCCATCATCTGTCCATGCGCAAACAGTTTCAACTGCCTCTTTACTGAGTCGCTGTAAGTGCTGGTCATTTTCTGGGCCGATGGGATCAGGAACCTGATAGAGCACTGACTTGTCCGTAGACCTGTATGCAAACAAATTTGCTATAACTAAGCCGCCATAACCCCAACGCTTGGCGTAATTAATGCAGACTCGCGAAGTGTTGTCTTCTGCTTCATGGTCTGCCGTGGACGGGTTAAGACAAACAAACAGCACCCAAGGCTTAGAATCATCCCAAATCCTTTTTAATTCATACCTGTAGTTTCCACATTCGGAAATAATTGCCGACTTCTGCATGATTCTCCTTGGCATT